>ERZ1673962.166-NODE-166-length-55314-cov-64.654880_pt1 | contig 55314 bp, 35 predicted proteins | sample MGYA00580188_ERZ1673962 | MGnify/ENA primary metagenome ERZ1673962 (study PRJEB41334, sample SAMN05608104) | rock metagenome | biome: terrestrial subsurface; feature: shale formation; material: shale | place: USA: Pennsylvania ... | reverse complement strand
TGGAACATCGCACCCTGCCCGACAGCGAGGTGCCGGTCGGCCTGCTCAGTACCGAGCGCGAGCCCGCCATGCTGTTCGAACTGACCCGTGGCCGCCTCGAGCACCTGCAGCTGCCAGCCCCCGTCCTTGCGGTGCGTCTGGTCGCTCGTGATCTGCCAGCCTTCACGCCGGTCCATCAACCCCTGTTCGACGAGCGCCCGCAGCAGAATGTGCCTTGGGAGCAACTGCGCGAACGCCTCCGCGCCCGACTGGGCGACGAAGCCGTGGTCTCGCTGAGCGCACGCGCGGACCACCGCCCCGAATGCGCCTGGCAGGAAAGCAGCCTCGCCCGCACCGAACCATGGCCCCACGCCGGGTTGCGCCCCGGCTGGCTGCTGAGTGCTCCGCAGCCCTTGCGCGAAGAGGGCCTACTCATCCTGGCCGGCCCCGAGCGCATCGAGTCCGGCTGGTGGGATGGTGCCGACGCACGACGCGACTACTACCGGGTACAGACCGCTACCGGCCAGCAGGGCTGGGCCTTTCGCGCCCTTCCTGGAGGGCCGCTGCTGCTGCACGGCTGGTTCGCATGAGCATCGAATACGCCGAGCTGCACTGCCTGTCCAACTTCAGCTTCCAACGGGGTGCATCCAGTGCCCAAGAGCTCTTCGAACGCGCCAAGCGCCAGGGCTATGGCGCCCTGGCGATCACCGATGAATGCACCCTGGCCGGTATCGTGCGCGCCTGGCAGGCCTCGAAGGATACCGGCCTGCCGCTGATCATCGGCAGCGAGGTGCAGATCGAAGATGGGCCCAAACTGGTCTTGCTGGTGGAAAGCCTGACCGGCTACCAGGCCCTCTGCCAGTTGATCACCCGTGCCCGCCGGCGGGCAGAAAAAGGTCGCTACCAGGCGCTGCGCGAAGACCTGAGCGAGTGGCCGCTAGAGGGGCTGATGGCGATCTGGCTGCCCGGCCACGACAGGGCTGACACCGAAGGTCGTTGGCTGCTCGAACGTTTTCGCGAGCGGCTGTGGCTCGGCATCGAACTGCATCGGGGACCGGACGACGCGCTGCAGCTGCGGCAATACCTGGCCCAGGCTTCACGCCTGGGCATACCCGCCGTGGCCTGTGGCGACGTGCACATGCATGCCCGCGGTCGTCGGGCATTGCAGGACTGCATGACCGCCATCCGCCACCATCTGCCGGTCGCCGAGGCCGGATGTCACCTCTTCCCCAATGGCGAACGCCACCTGCGGTCTCGCGAGGAGCTGGCCCAGCTCTATCCAGCCGCACTGCTCACCGAAACTCTTCGCATCAGCCAGCGCTGCCATTTCGAGCTCGACCAGCTGAAGTATCACTACCCCCACGAACTGGTCCCGCCCGGACATGACACCACCTCATGGTTGCGCAAGCTGGTCGAGGATGGCGCACGCTGGCGCTGGCCGGACGGCATCCCGGAAAAGGCCCGTGCACAGCTGGAACACGAACTCGCGCTGATCGCCGATCTACATTACGAAAGCTATTTCCTGACTGTGCACGATATCGTCCGCTTCGCCCGCGAGCGGGGCATTCTCTGCCAGGGCCGGGGCTCGGCGGCCAACTCGAGCGTCTGCTTCGTGCTGGGTATTACCGAGCTCGACCCGGTGCGCAGCAAACTGCTGTTCGAGCGTTTCCTCTCCCGCGAGCGCAACGAGCCACCCGATATCGACGTGGACTTCGAGCACGACCGGCGCGAGGAGGTCATCCAGTACGTCTTTCAGCGCTACGGGCGCAATCGTGCCGCCCTCACCGCCGTGGCCAGCAGTTACCGCGCCACCGGTGCCTTGCGGGATGTCGCCAAGGCGCTGGGGCTGCCGCCGGATCAGATCAATGCCCTCGCCGAGTGCTGTGGCCGCTGGAGTGAAGACATACCCGACGACTCGCGGCTGAGCGAGGCCGGTTTCGACCCGAACAGCCCGGTGCTGCGCCGGGTCCTGGTGCTGACCAAGGCGCTCATCGGTTTTCCTCGCCACCTTTCCCAGCACCCTGGCGGTTTCGTGATCTCCGAGCAGCCGCTCGACACCCTGGTGCCGATCGAGAATGCCAGCATGGCCGACCGCACGGTGATTCAGTGGGACAAGGACGATCTCGATGCGGTCGGTCTGCTCAAGGTCGACGTGCTGGCACTGGGCATGCTCAGCGCGATACGTCGCTGTTTCGACCTGATCGAACACTATCGCGGCACGCGCTGGACCCTCGCCACGCTGCCCGCGGAGGACAAGCCCACCTACGAGATGATCAGTCGGGCCGATACGATCGGCGTGTTCCAGATCGAATCACGTGCACAGATGGCCATGCTGCCACGCCTGCGCCCGAAGACCTTCTACGACCTGGTCATCCAGGTCGCCATCGTCCGCCCCGGACCGATCCAGGGCGACATGGTGTACCCCTACCTGCGCCGACGTAACAAGGAAGAAAAGGTGGATTATCCGTCCGAAGAACTGAAACCGGTATTCGAACGCACCCTTGGCGTGCCCCTTTTTCAGGAACAGGTGATGGAACTGGCGATCGTGGCGGCCGAATACACTCCAGACGAGGCCGACAAGCTGCGCCGTGCCATGGCCGCCTGGAAACGCCACGGCAGCCTTGAGCCCCACCGCGTGCGGCTGACCGAGCGAATGCTTGCCAAAGGCTACCAGCCCGACTTCATCGCGCGGATATTTGAGCAGATCAAAGGGTTCGGCAGCTACGGCTTTCCCGAATCGCACGCTGCGAGTTTTGCGCTGCTCACCTATGCCAGCTGCTGGCTGAAGCGCCACGAACCGGCTGCGTTTGCCTGCGCCCTGATCAACAGCTGGCCGATGGGCTTCTACAATCCGGACCAGATTCTCCAGGACGCCCGTCGCCACGGGCTGGAAATCCGCCCGGTGGACGCTCGCCACAGCGGCTGGGATTGCAGTCTCGAGCCATGCCGCCAGGAGCAACCGGCCATCCGCCTGGGGCTACGTATGGTGCGCGGCTTTCGGGAAGCCGATGCCCTGCGCATCGAAGCCGCACGCCAACGTCAGCCATTCATGGACATCCATGACCTATGCCGTCGCGCCGAGCTCGAACCGCGCGCACGCGAGCAGCTCGCCGATGCCGGGGTCCTGCGCGGTCTGGCCGGTCATCGGCATCGTGCGCGCTGGGCCGTCGCAGGGATCGAACCACAGTTACCCCTGTTTGACGGCCTGCCCGCTATGGAGGAAACGCCCATCTACCTGCCGCTGCCTTCGGTGAGTGAAGACCTTTTCAACGACTACGCGACCCTCGGCACTACGCTGGGGGCGCATCCGCTGACCCTGCTGCGAAATGAGCTCAAGGCCAGGCGCTGCCAGAGCTCACGGGAACTGGCCACGATCGAACATGGGCGCCTAGTCAGCGTCGCCGGCCTGGTTATCGGCCGCCAGCGCCCGCAGACCGCCAGCGGCGTCATCTTCGTCACCCTGGAAGACGAGTTCGGCATGGTCAACGTAGTGGTCTGGCGCGACTTGGCCGAGCGCCAGAGGCGACCGTTGATCCAGTCGCAACTGCTTCGTGTGGATGGCCATCTAGAGTCGGCCAGCGGCGTACGACATCTCATCGCCGGCCGCCTGAGCGACCTCACGCCCCTGCTCACCGGGCTCGATGTGCGCAGCCGGGACTTTCAGTAAATTAGAGCTTTCGTCCATTAGTGAGTGCCAGCGAGAAAAGCATGGCGAAAACCAGGCACGCCACCCGATGCATCGAATGAACGATTTGGTCCTACGTTGGGCCACAAGAACGGCAGCATCACCAGCCACTACTCGGCGGCCGAACTGGGCAAGCTGATCGATGAGGCCAACAAGATATCGGCGACGGATTCGCGAGGGCCGGCGCTGACGATACTGAGGAGGAAGGCAGGATGAAAAAAGTCCCCCCAAAAGTCCCCACATCGATGAGCGTCGACCGGGTAAAAAAAATCCAGTCACCGCTACGTGACTGGATTTCTTGAGGTTTTTTGGTTGGGACGGAGTGATTCGAACACTCTACCCCTTGCACCCCATGCGCTTATTTCGCGGATTTACATGGACTTCCATAGACGCCCACAAACAACGCACATACTAGTAATTACGGGGCTTTCAGGCTACTTTACCTTCCCATAGCGTCCACTCCCGTCCACCACCAGCCAAGCGCTTCGGTGGCACAAAAGTGGCACAAAATTCGGACGCGATAAAATTTACTAGGGGTAGAGAGTGGCCAAGCTGACGATCAAACAACTGGAGGCTTTCACGGCTGAAGATCATGGAAAGGTCTTCCGAGAGGATGGTGGATTGGTTGCCGAGGTACGATCCGGAATACGTGGAGTCACGGTTCAGTTCAGCTATGAATTCAAACTGGATGGCTCAAGAACCCGAAAGCGACTGGGTAGCTGGCCGAAGAAAAGCTTGGCGCAGATCCGATCTGAGCGAGACGAAGCCCGGACTCTTGTTACGAAAGGCCTGCACCCTACCCTTGCCGCCAAAGCGGCGCGGATCGAAGCACAAGCTGCAATTGCCACCACTATTGCTGAAGCGGAGCGTGAAGCCGCGGAAAACAAGACAGTGGCAGATCTGTTTGACGAATGGATACGCGACGGCGTCTCCCGCCAGGACGGTAATGCTGAGCTGATCCGAAGCTTTAAGAAGGACGTCTTGCCACTCATTGGCAAGAAGCCGCTTCGAAGCCTGACAGAGAAAGACCTACTCGCCGTCCTTCGCTCGGTCAAAGCGCGAGGACTGAACCGCACCGTCGTGATCCGTAACAACGACATTGGCCAGATGCTACGCTGGGCCGAGAAACGCAAACCATGGCGAGGCCTAATGACGGACGGCAACCCGGCCGACCTAATAGACGTCAACAAGCTGCTCGATCACGACTACGAAGAACAACGGGACCGACTGCTCTCTCCTGACGAGATTCGCGAGCTGCATGACATCCTCGAGCGCCTGGAGAAAGACTACGAAGCCCTACCGGCCGGTCAAAGGTATTCAGGCATTCGGCCAGTCAATACGCGTGTCCAATGTGCCCTATGGATCTGCCTAAGCACCCTGTGCCGTATTGGAGAATTGCTCAAGTCTGAGTGGCGGCACGTGGACTTACATAAAGGCACTTGGTTCATACCTGCCGAAGCCACCAAAGGCCATAAAGGAAAGCGCCAGGATCACCATGTGTTCCTGTCAGCGTTTTCCATCGAGCAGTTCAAACGCCTGCAGAAAGAAACCGGCAATACGCCGTTCTGCTTCCCCAGCAAGGACAACCAAAGCCACGTCGACACCAAGACTGTCAGCAAACTCATCGGAGACCGACAGTGTCGGTTCAAGAACCGCAGTAAGCCCCTAGCTGGTCGACATCATGACGACTCATTGGTACTGAGCAAAGGAGCCAAGGGGGAATGGACGCCACATGACCTGCGGCGCACAGGTGCAACCATGATGCAGGAGCTCGGCATCACACTGGAGATCATTGATCGTTGCCAGAACCACCTGCTGGGTGGCTCGAAGGTACGTCGGCATTACTTGCACCACGACTACGCCAAGGAAAAAACTGATGCTTGGCAGCAGTTAGGCACACGTCTGGAAATGATTCTGACCGAATAGCCCTCGTAACAACTCATACAGAACACGCAAGCAGCCCGCCCTTTCATTGTATCAGCGACAGACTTTGAGCAACGCCTTAATGAGAGTGCGACACGCTCTCAACAATCACTGGAGGTCTCATAGAGCACGACGCGGACTGGATTACCAGGAGATCTGACGCTGCTGAATGCTAAGTCACTGCTGAGGCACTAAAAATACACTTTCCTGCTCCAACGCCAGCCCCATGTTCTGCAGCGTGCTACACAGTTCAGCCAGCTCATTGGAGATGCCCTGGGCACGCAAGCGCCTCACTGCATCCTGATAGTTTGCCAAACTGTCCTGCCAAATCTGCTGATTGCCATATAGCCTGAGACGCACCTGCCAATCAGGCATCAGCCAGAATGAGCAGGCGTCACCCAAAAGCTCGTAGAGCCGGGCGAAGTTCTGCAGTCCGATGCCATCGTAATCAGGGAACAGAATTACCTGTGAGGCGCGTGGCCTCTCGGCCAGCCAGCCCAGTAGCAAACTGCTCAACTGCCCTGAGTAGCAGCATAAGGTGCCGCTCGCATCGGACGGTAGCCAGCTGGTGTCGTCGAACAAAGCCTGGTTCTCTATCAGCCACAAGGGCTCTGTCGTGCACCATCTGTCCCCGCTCTTCACCGCCAGGGCAGCAACGCCACCGATCTGCGTCAGTTGAGCAACATCGAGCTCCGTCCCCTTGCCATCGTGCCAATACTGCCCCGAATTGATGGCTTTAAGCAGCAGGTACTGAACCGCATGCCTCGCAGCACCGCTTTTACTGGTTCGGTTGCGCGAGATATTGAGGGCACGCTGAGGAATATCACCAACCTGCAGTTGTGAGTGCCCGGGGCGGAGCTGCGACAAATGAGCCTGAACCTGCGCCAGGGCAACGATCTGATACAGGCTGCCACGACCACTAGCTGCCGAACGTACCGCCTGGGTTCTACAAGCAAACTCCTCCAGTGCACGACGCTGAGCCATCGTCAGTTGGCTGGACGGGAGCCTCCCACCCGTATCAAGCAGCTTCTCCAGTGCATCGGCCAGAGGGCGACTCACACTTCAGCCCCCGCCACGATTGGTTCCAGCTCCTGCCAGTTCTTACGGCTAACGTGGTTGTGTCCGCCGTGCCGGGTAATACGAACGCAGTAACGAACGGTTGCCAGCGGGGCGGGTGAGGCAAAGATCAGTGCAAAACCGAACTCAGCAGCGGTGTCGATAAGGCTCGTCTGGTTCGGACCGTCAAGCGCCAATGCCTCATCAAGGTAACAGGCCGCTCGAACCGAATAACGCTTGTCTTGCATCTGGTGCAACAAGGCCAGTCCCGTAACCAGCTTTGCCATCAGCACTGTGCCGTTGGAAGCTGCACCGTCTAAATCCGCAAATGCCTCGGGCTTCTGGCCCTCTTTACCAACAATGAAGCTCAGGCGAAACAGATGCTCAACCGCCAAACCGCCTCGAGCATCACCCTCTCGAATCAGCAGCGCTTTCGCCCGCCCGAGACTTTCATCATCAAGCACACTTCCATGGTCGAACAGGTCAAAGCTCTCGCCTGAATCCACTTGCTCCGCTGTACTGATGAGTGTCTCGATCGCCCACACCAGATCCTGCTCATCCTCAGGCTCAATCTTGAATACCGACAGGTCGGACAACCGACGCCGACCAATCAGCAGGTTGAACTGGCGCATCTTGGCCTTGAAGTCATTCAAACTGCCCCTCAATTGCCGCAGGCACGCTGTGACGTTGACCACTGCAGTGCGAGCCTTGCGCTCAATGGCCTCGAACTCCTGGGGCAAATGCCGGCCAAACTCGACCATCATGCGAATCTCTTCGTCAGGATCAGCGGCGGCCTGGAACTTGGTCAACCCACCAGCATGCAGTTCGACAAGCAAGCCACGTACCTCGCTGTCGAGACGCGACAGTCGCCTGCAGTCCTGCTGATACTCGCCCAGATGAACATCCAGTTGCTCAATAGGCAGCGCTGCGCGTCCAGCCCACGGATATTGCGGCAGGTCTGGCAGATAGCTAAATACGGTGTCGCCGTCACAGCGCTGGTCGCGGCCAATGCAGATTTTCCGGTGCTGCCCTTCGAGCTCATCTTGCTGCTTGCGCATCCCATCCAGCTGCTCTCTCAGACGCCGTAATTCGGCCTGCACCCCGCCCAGCTTTACGTCCAGCTCAGCCACCGCGCTCTGAAAAGCGAGCAGCGATTGCTCGCGTTCGACCGCACTAGCCCGCAAGCCAGCAAGCACATCAAAAGCCTCTAGGTCGAGCCGCGCCTGCTGATAGTCAAGCTCGCGCTCACGCTTCAGAGCCTCCGCTGCTTGGAGCTCTTCGGCTACTCGTAGCTGCTCATCGAGCAGCACCAGCTGGCACTGCACGTCAGATAGCTCTTGCTCGATTTCTTCAGCACTGCGTTGGCGGTGTTGCTCAGGCAGGCCTGCCAACTGCAACTCCAGCCCTGGCAGTTCCAAACGGCCTGGCTGGCTGAGCCATTGCTCCAGACTTCGATGTAGCTGATCACCGCTGATTTGGAAACCGCTCTCTGGAAGCGTCATGACTTCTCGCGCGAACAATCGATTCAGTACATCCAGCTGCTCCGCGTTCAGCTCACGCTGCAGGTGTTGGTAAAGGTTGCCACTCAGGCTGGCTTTTTCCCGCTCCAGGCGCTGCACATCCTTCATCACCCTGCAGCGTTGACGAGCAATCTCGTCCGGCTTTCTACGCTGCACACCGGCCACAAGGGCAACCTGAACTTCATATGCTTCGCGCGCGACCGCAATTGCCTGCTCCAGCGTCTCGCGCCGATCTACCAACGCAAACCGGCGCTCCAACTCGGCCTGACGCTGCCCCTCACGCCCTATCGCATCTGCAGCTTGAAGGTTGCGTTGCCGTTCGCCCGACCACGCCACACGGTCTTCCTGCAGCTGCTCATCAGCCTGCTCGATTTCCTTACGGGCCTGCTCCAACTCAGCAAAGCGAGACTGGTAATACGTCTGCCAGTCCTCCAGCGCGCGATCGATCAACGGGCGGAAGTAAACCAGCTTGCCGCGTAAGCTCAATCGCTCCTCGTACAACGCTTCCAGCTGATCGAACTGCCCCTTCTGCTTCAAGGCAGCCTGGTACTGCTCCCGATCGGCATTCACATCCGAGAACGCCTTGTCCCATTCCTGCTTGAAGTCGATACCTGCGTCCGAAAGGTCCCGGTAGAAGATCTGCAGCAGGTAAGCTTTCACCTCCTTCGACTGCAGCTTGTCCAGGCGCAACGTCCGGGTAAGCACGCGCTGGAATACCTCAGCATGGCGGGCCTGTTCCAGGCGAAAAACAGTGAAATCACCATTGTCTCCACGCGCTCGCCGGCTATTGCCATAAACCATACTGGTGAACTCAGTACCGCTGAAGCGCTGGGCGAGGCGTCCACGGCTGGCCAAATGACTCAGCAGCTCCGGCTGTGCTGCTAAGCAGCCGTCATCGCGCCGGAAATCATCCACGTTCAGCTGCCCTCGATAGGCAAAATACTCGTAGTCGTGGCTGACGCCCTTGCCGACACAGCCCAGCACCACGCTGCCTGAGTCAGGCAACAATACTTCCAGCAGGATATAGGCGCTGTTGCTGGGGAAGTAGAATCGCCGGCTACGATCCACTTCGTAGGATCCAAAGTCCATGCGACGCCGGTCGATGATCAGCAGAAACTGCAGAGCATTGATCAGACTGGTTTTGCCGGTATTGTTCGGGGCAACCAGCGATACAGACGCATCCAAGGGTAACTCGGCACGCTCATACCCTGCGCTATTGAGCAGCACCAGCCGCTGAAACCCATAGTCCATCATGCACGCTCTTCCTCTGCGCTGGTTTCGATCGACTCATCATCCTCGATGCCTTCTTCAAGCTTGTCGGCCCTCTCATTGGCTAACACCTCGAAATGATCAAGGTACCGCCAGATAGCAGACAGTAGCCGCCATCCTCCGGCAGCTGTCTCAACGAAGCCATACGCACATGCCCGATCGAGCAGCGTGGCTAGAGCTTCCTCGTCCATGCCCTCAACCAAGAGCAGGTCATGGCCACGCTCAAACAGCTTCGCCAGCATGCTCCGATCTATGCTCCAGTCAGCAAAGCGGTGCAGATGCATTCCTTCATCGGCCTTCATCTCGAACAGCAGCATGAACAGCAGCGCCAGCTGGCGCGTTGTCCGGCTGACATTACTGCTGGCATTGTCGAATTGAAACCAGGCGAACCCGCGCCGATCCACGCACAGGTTGAACCCAAGGCGGCCAAACAGCTCTTGATACTGCTTTTGCTCACTCTCAAGCTCGGCCCACAGGGCAGGTTCTGCTGTCCGGTTCAGATGCTTACCGGCATTGAACGCATCGAACAGCTCGCCAAGGCTAGGCAAAAGCCCCAAGTCAAGATTGACAGATTGAGTCATCGTGCAGGGATTCCATGAGGGTAGTGAGTGACGCGGAGCCTTTGCAGATCAGTGCTGCGCTTCTGATCTGCTTGCTGGAAGTCCCAATCGGGTTCCTCAACAAGTTCGTGGTAAAGGCGCAGGACGGCAGCATCATCAAGATGGGCGTAATTCACGTGGAGCCAGTCAAGCAAACTGGGCACATGGCCGCTGGCCACCAGGCGCTCACGCAGTTCGACACCATCAACGAACTGTAGATCTGCTGCAGACTCCGCCGGAGCTTCTTCAGGGAAGGCTTGGCTCACAGGCTCAAACGCGAGAGCCTCAGCCATTATTGTGCGCACCTCATCCCCCACCGATACACGGCGAGGCCGCTCCGCACGCCACACAGGGAAATCGGGGTGGCGAAAAGTCCGTGACAAACCACGCTTGCGGACCTGCCCCAGAAGCTGGCTTATCGCGGTTGACAGACTGTTGTGGCGCCTTAGCTCTTCGCGCAGCGGCAAGAGTGTATCGCTGCACTGTTTGAGTACTTCACGGCCCAGCCGGCGCAGCTCTTTCACTTGGAAACTGGCCTGCCGCATCTGCATTCGAAGAGTGTAAAGAGCCCCCAGAACAGTGAGCTTTTCTTGGCAGTAGTCAATCTGCCGCTCTGCGTCTTCCAGCAGGCGGTAGAAGCTGCCGGACGGCCCACTGTCCATCATCGCCGCCATCGGCTCAATGTAATCGTCATAGGCCTGGAGAACTTGGCGATAACGACGCTCGGCCGGCACATGGGTCTCGGCACTCTTGGCCTTCTCGGCAATTTCGAGAATAGCGTGGCGGTCCTGATCCAACTGCTGAGCAATCTGCCGGAACAGCTCGCTGAGCTGGACAGCTGACTGGCGCAACAGATCCAGGTCATTGCTCTCGATTGCCTCGTTCAGGCGATCCGTGGCATCACGAATACCCTGAACGCGCGCCTGAAGAACAGCAGAAAGCCCAAGCTCATGCTCACGGCTCAGGCCGCGGACGAATTCGAGCACATAGGGATTGAGCTCCAGCAATTCATCGCGCGGTAGCACGCGAAGTATTTCGGTATTGATGAGGGCACGGAGAACAGTCTCGCGAGCGTCAATCTGCGCGCCAGGGTCGACCTTACCAATCAGCGCCAGCACTTGTTCTGCTTCAAAGGCAGGGAGCTCACGGGAGCGCTGCACCAACCACTCAACCACAGACCAGTGGCTATAAAGGGCAAAAACTAGAGAGCGCGGGTTGGCCATAGGCAATGTTCCTCAATCCTTGGTGAAACAGCCACATCGGCGTGCTGTATAGATCAGCCCTCAACCACCCAGCTGCGTAACTTATCGAAAACAGTATCAAAACTAGTGACTACGTCCGCTAGATCGATGCTGCAGATCGCAAGCCGAAGCAGCGCCGCAAATGCCCCCTTTTGAATGCAACACGCGCCAAGGCCGATTATCAAGCACGACCACACCAAGCAACGCTACTGCAAATAAGGACTCGGCTTACCACTGCAGGAAATCAGCAGATGTTTCACTGCCCGTGTCGCTGCAACGTGGAACAACGCTCGCTCATTGAGATCAAGCAGGCGCTGCTCAACCGGGTCATCGCTCGATTGACCTGCACGTGCCAGAGGCACTACGCCATCATTAACCCCAGCCATGAATACGCAGCGGAACTCCAACCCCTTGATTCGGTGCATAGTCGCCAAGCGCACGCCAGGTTTACTGCGGTCATCAGCTTGCTGACGGGAGAGCTTGCGGGTCTCAATACCTGCCTCCTGCAACGCACGCTCATAACTGTTAAGCAACCCATTGGTACGTGCCACCAAGCACATATCCTCCAGGGCAATGTTCTCGGCGCCCAAGCTGCGAATTTCTCCGAGCAGCCAAGCACACTCCGCAGCGTGATTAGCAGCAAGATGCACCTGCGGCGCCTCGCCGTGTGCTAGCGAACAATAGTCCTTGATCCCATCCACGCCACCATCAAGGTCGTCTACTTCAACGCCCTCAAGCAAGGCTACTGCGAAGCGGCGTATTTCCTCGGTGGTGCGGTAGTTGATACGCAGTTTCTTGCCGCGCCCACGGATATTGATGCCGCACTGACTCAGGCTGCTGCGTCGCTGGTAGATTCGCTGGTGGCCATCGCCGACGATGAACAGGTCGTTCCGCTGCTCAGGCACCAAGTGGCGGAGCAGGCTCATCGCCTCAGGTCCGAAGTCCTGCCCTTCGTCCACAACCAAGGCTCGATAGCGACGGGTTGCCACTCCTCGCTCGATCAGGTCGATGGCGTCGTGGATAGCATCCTCAGCAGTGACCAGCTTGCGCTGCGCCAGTTGCAGGCGCATTTCCTCGAATACCGGCCAGATATCGGCCCGCTGCTTGCGGTTCAGCGCCACGCCCCGTCCAGTGCGGCTGGCGGTCAGATAAGCCTGACGGGTACTGACTCGCTGCGGCAGAACCACCCGCTCCCACTCCTCTCGATAAAAGCTGGGCGGCAGGCCCAGCTCGGTGGGGATCAGCTGGGAGGCCTGATCCCAACAGCGCTCGAAATCACCATCCTGGCCACCGGGATAGACAATCTTCGACACGTAACCGTGACGCTTAACGAACTGGCTGACCCAAGCGTCCAGGTTACGCACCTCGATGCGTTCGAGCTGCTCCGGGGTACAGATTTTGCGAAGGTTCTCCTGAATATCGACAGCCAGGTTGCTGGTGAACGTGGTGAACAGCAGACGCTCGTCACGCGGCCAATCCAGGCGCGAAACCAGCCAACGGGCGCGATGCATGGCCACCACGGTCTTTCCGGTACCGGCACCACCGAGCACCCGCACCGGGCCATTCCAGTCACGCTCCACTAGTTGGCGCTGCGAGGGATGCAAGAACACCCTCCAGCGCTCCAGCGGCGCTTCAAGCATCTGGATAAGCTCCAGCTCGTCCTCAACCACATGGAAGCGGCGCAGCGAAGCGGCACGCTCCAGCGCCCCAGCGAAGTCCTCGGTATCTACCGCTGGCGCATCTTCTGCGGAGGCATAGTCAGCCAATACCTGCTCAAGCTCAGTACCAGCGGCAAGCAGGTAGAGTGCCTCGAAGGCCTCGATCGGCAACCGCCTATCCAGCGCCTCTAGCTCCTCATCGCTGGTCAGCGCTCGCACCAAAGGCAGGCTTTCCTCTGGTACGCCAAGGCGCATCAGCAGCGCATCATCCAGCTGAAACAGGGGCTCGCGAGGTCGAGCCGCGTCAGCAATAGTTGCGGCGGTAACAGCGGCCGGTAGCGGATGAACCGGGGCCGCCGGCTGCGACTCGCTGGCCGGCGCAGAGGCAGTATCGACTGCGAACAGCTGCAGCACGCCAGTCTGCGGATGGATACCGCAGCGGTTGCGCCGCGCCCAATCGTAGGCATCGTCGTGCTTGTCTACCCAGAGCAGGACGTAGACATCACCTCGCTCGGGCTTAAGGACGATGCCGCGGTAATCTTGATCAATGCGCACCGAGCGGAAATTGTTGTCCTGCGCGTCGTTGATGGTTTCGTAGTTGATTCCTGAAGAGCGTGGGTTCTGGCGGAACTTGGTCACGAACTCCATGACTTTCTTCTGCTTGCCACGGGGAATAGCTGCGAAGGACTGCAAGAAGCCGTCGCCCAGTGCGACCTTGATAGGGTTGCTCATTATCTGTCCTTAATCCTTGCCAAACAGCGCCAGCAGAGCTGGCAGCCAGTCTGCAGTCTGTACGCTGAACAACGTCCAGCCCGGTACCAGCGGTAATTCCTCTGGCGCCTCCATAAACAGGGCTACGCGCATTTCTTTCCAGCACAACTCGGCCGTACCCACTGTCTGTTCGTTAACCAGCAGATCCTCACCTACCTCAGGCAATGGCAGAGCCGCCTGCTCCAACTGGGCGAGAATCAACTCATCGAGCAACGACAAACCGACTAGCGCCTGCCAGGCATTGCCAGCCGCCGCCCCAGTATCTGGCGCAGCGCCCCGCTGCGGCCAGTTCTGCAGAGCGCTGTCATAGCCATGCTGGGTCACGCCGGTATAGGTTGAAACACTGAAGCGCGGAGCAAACTGAAGCAGGTTGAACGCCTGCCAGAAGGCACGCCACTGCTGTTGAAAAGCCGCAGTCTGCTCAGCCAAACGATCATCCAACTGCAAATGCACTTCACCCTCGCCTGTCAGGCGCTCTAGCGACGCCATTGCCTCAGGTGCAATGCGGCAGCCAACCTGCAGAGGGTCCATCGCAGTGCCCAGCACCGTCAGCAAACCGCCCACCACACAGCGCCCCTCAAAATGCAGCAGCACCGGCAACAATTCACTCATAGCGGCCTGGCACTGCTCACGCAGCGGCGACTGCAGGGTTTTCGGATCCAACCAGCCGAGCAAGTTGGCCAGCGCCGCCTGCCGAAACAAACTGGCTGTTGCATCCGGATCACGCAGCCAGCGCTCCAACCAGCGGAAGCTACCCTCACTCAGCAGACTGTTCAGAGAGCCACTATGCGGCCATCCGCTTCGCTCGGCCAACTGATCGTAGATAGCCAAAGACGTAGGCCGCCGATGTGCCAGTAGTACGTCGCAGGCTGAAATAGGCGGAGCCTTGCCTACTTCAGGCAGATCATCCCAGCCCAGTACCAGCACACGTCTGCCAGCCATCAGCAGCGCCTGTCGCTTGCGGGTGTCATCGGTAACGTTGGCGCAGTGCGGGCCGAAGCCATCGGTATAAACCACCAGTTCGCGATCTACGGATCGCTCGCTGTCACGGGCAGGCCGCAGCACGAAGTCGGCGCGAGTGCTCAGTACGACACCATCGACCGGCCCAAAGTTGACCTGCGGCTCCAGCTCCCACATGCGCCCGTCGGCGTTAATCCAGTAGCCCGGTTTACCGTTAACGGTCTTCTTCAACAGCTCGAAGCGCTGGCCCAGTGCGACCAACAGGCGTTCCTCAAGTGGGCTTTCCAGCAGATGACTGACCTCGATCTGGGCCAGGCCCTCCACCTCGACCAATTGGTCGGCGCTCTGCAGGATCTGCCCGAGCAGCGATTCGGCCACTTGGCGAGAAATCGCTGCCATGTTGCGACTGTCACGATAGGCCAGGATGCAGCGATAGCAGCCATCGCGCTGTTCGTCCTCGACGCAGCCGCAATTAGCCAGCGCGTGGTGAGCTTGACGCAGCATCTCCATCAGCTTGCCCGGCTCGCTCATCAGCTCCTTGAGGTAACCGGTACCACCGGGCACCCGGTCGTAGATCACCAAATACTGGCGCACCAGGCCCGCACTAGCCGGTTCTGCCATCTCAGTAATTTCCAGATGATGCAGGTCGCCTTTGAAGTACCGCTTCAGCCCCATGTTCAACGCAGCGACAAATGAGCGCCGGGCCTTCTCAGACTGCGCCACATCGGCCACAGGCAGCAGTATGCGGATCGCCTCAGACTTCAGCTCGCGGTACAGATACAGGCTGTCGAACCAGTCGCTGTCCTTTTCCTGCGCGCCGGCCCGCGCCAGCGGACAGTCCAGTGCATGGGCGAATTGGCCGCGGCGTAGCTTGTGACGCTTGACCATGCCGCAGTGCTTGCAGATGCGAAAACCTTTGCGTGACTCACGCCGCCCGGCCACTTCAAAAGCGTCGGCATCGATGCCCTCGGTGCCGAAGTTGATCTCGCGAAAACTGGCGCTATGCAGGAACTCGAAGCCAAATGGCAACTGCTCGTTGTCCAGCCTCCAAGCCGCCCGGCAAGAGTCCGGTTCGACCTCTACCAACAACTGCCGCTTGAAGAACGCAGGCTCACGCTGGTCGCTATCATCACCAATACGGTCAAAACGCGAATCCGCACGGGCATACACCTGACGCAGCTTCAGTAGCGTGCGTTTCTGACCAATATCGGCCCACTGTGGACTACCGCAGCGTGGACAAACGCTGTGCTGATCGCCAGATTCGGCGAGGCTCTCGCTGTGATGGCACTGGTTGCACAGCCGCCACTCCTCCGGCTTGGACAGCTTGAGATCGACCTGCTCGATTTGCAGCTGGTGGGCAGCAGCGTAGAAGCTTGCCTCGGGGGCCAGCTCTCCGAGCGCTGCCTGGGCAGGTCGCTGGAACGACAGATTGAGCAGCTCGTACTTACCGCGCGGCTCATCACCCTCGGCCCGAGCCTCGCGCTGCTCGCGGCGCCGCAGAATTACCGAATCAAGCGTCACACCCTCCTCGGGGAAGGCATAGTTGGGTAGCAGGCCCTCGTCGGTGAAGAAATTCAGCGTCTGCCGCTTGTTGAGGCTAGCGATCAGTGCCAACAGAGCCGAACGCTCGTCACGACTACCACGCAATTCAAGGTCGCGCTGCTCGTCGGCAGGCTGCTGCTCTAACGTGGCTATGCGTTTCTTGAGGACCTCGGCACGCTGTAACAGACTCTTGCGACTGGCCACTCGCTCCCCCAAGCGCTGGGTGATTCGCCAGCCGAGACTGCCCTCCTGCTTGCTGCCTCCAATGAAGCGCTGCAGGTGCTCCCGGCCGTCATCACCCAACTCAGGGAACAACGCCAAAAAGTCCTGCAACAACGATTCGGCTTCCACCTCGACGAAGCCCAGTAAATTGTGCGGGAAGCCGTTGAGTTTCTGCGCCTCGATGCTGTCCAGCACAGCCCGCAATTGGCCGGGGATAGCCGAGTCATCCACGCCAGTAGCTACCCAGCGGTCGAAGCAGTAGGCGATCAATTGGCGCTCCAGCACCGCCATGGCCTGAAGGAACACTCCGGGCGTAGCAACCTGCCCGGCGAGCATTTCCAGCGGCTCGCCATAGAAATACAGATCATGGGACTGCCCGTTGGCGATGGTCAGTGCCAGAGCGTTGCCATCCTGCCGGCCGGCACGGCCAATGCGCTGCAGATAATTAGCCTGGGCTGGCGGCACCGAGCAAAGCAGCACTGACGACAGATCGCCAATGTTGATACCCATCTCCAGCGTCGGCGTAGCGGAGAGCAGGTTGATATCCCAAGGCTGCTCGCCGTAAATGAACGACTGCTCGATCGAATGGCGCTGCTCACCTTCGAGCAGCCCTGTGTGTTCGCTCGGCACCAGGCGGTGCGGCCAAGCGCGGTAACTCTTTTCACCACGCGGCATGCTACGGAAGCCATATTGCCCCAAGCAACCATGGCGCATACAAGACATTCCCTGCCAATCTGCGGCCTGATCCCCGGCGACGATCTGCCGATGCCCACAGCTGCCACAGGCCACTTCGGCCACCCGTGAAGTAACCAGCCAGCGCTCGGGCTGCAGCATCCAGGCCGAGTCCTGGCCGCAGTTCATTCTCTGTAGCAAACTACGGCGCTCCAACACCTCAATCAGCAGTCGATAGGCTTGCTCGTATTCAGCAGTAGCCAGAGGTTGTCCCTGAGCCAGGCACTTGTTGAACCAGCCCAGATACCATCCGGCCGTGCGGCTACGGATAGTCTCGAAGAAGGCTGTTACGTGCTCAAGCGTCAGTGCTGCGGGGGGGCGATTACGCGGTCCATAGCCAGGTAGGAAAAGGATTCGGTTAAACAGGAATGTGTTGCCTCGCTCTCGAACATACCCCTCCAGAACCTGATCATGAAAAGCCCCGAGTTGGCGCAATCGGGTCAGCAAGCCAAGCAGGAAATACAGTACCTGTGTCTCATTAAGGCTGTCGCGCAGCGAGCCCAATTCCTCGCGCAGGCGACGGGCCAGTTCCCCGGCGCAGTCACGCAGCCCTGTGGGCTCGGGCTGAAGAGTTGCTGTAGCGGTACGCTCCAGAGTACGGCCGATACGCGAACGCAGGCCAAACTCGCAGAGCGTTTCCCAGCGCAGGCGTTTCGCCACTTGTTCCGCCAAATCACTACTGGCAGCCAAAACGCCAGTCTCCTGTAGCTGGCGGTAGCCTTCCAGCCACTCCATGTTTGGCGCAATAAAGGTACCGGCGAATGCCGCATCGTCACCCAACTGGCGCCGCCACCAGGCTGGCACCTCATCGACCAACCGCGATAAGGCCATCCCCTCGCCCTGGCTACGCACAACCCGGGCAATCGCTTGGCGCACGACCTGGCTGTAGGTGCGTGCACCGAAGAAGCCCGCCCGATGCGCGGCATCTTGCACCGAGTCAGAGAAAGCGATCAGTTTGTAGTGATCGTTGTATGCCGAGCCGTACAACTCGCCGATTGCCACACTGGCCAAACTCGCAGCACGATAACCAACGATCGACAGAGCACCTTCTCCGCCACAGCAGGGGCAATCCGGCTCCACTACCGGACGGGGTTCACCATTGACTGTACGCTGCTTGACCAACGCAGGAAGCCAAACCTTAAGCAGTGGGCGCGAACAATCCGGGCAACCTGTCTCCCGCTCAGGCAGCAGGCGCAGACAAGCGCTACACAACTGCCGAACTGTACCGGTTCCACGTGGTTGCTCATCGGCGCTGAGGGGGTACAGGAGGCAGGCATCAGGGTGCTGACCGAACCAAGCAGAGTAAAACCGCTGCAACTCCGCTTGGATCAATTGCTCTCCGTTGGGGCGTACTGCGCCCCATGCTGTTGCGTGACATTCACGGCAATGCAGCAACGGCAGATGTAATGGATCGAGGGGGTTCTGCACATCATCGGAATGCACCAGCAAAGGTCTGCTTCCGACAGTAGCCACCATACGACGCAGTTCGCGTAGCCATAGCTGGACACGTACCTGCAGGAACGGTCGGGTCTTGCTTGCAGACTCATCCGACCACTCACGGGCAGCGGATATCAACGCACACAGGCTGTCGATCAGCGCCAGCGCCTGCTTAACGCCAGCCTCACCGGCGGGCAGACGGCGTGATTGACGAATTTCCTCGGCCAGCTTCTTAACATCACACAGCTGGCTGGCACGCTTAAGCAGAGCGCGAAAGGCTTCATGGCGAGTCAGCAACTGACCCAACTGAACGCAAGCCTGCTGGCGCTGATGCGCATCCTCGGCGTCCAGCGCCAGCTCCTCACCCAACCACAACCGGGCCAGTTGGCGCAGATAGACGCCCTGATCCTGGCTGCCCGGCAGCAGCTCACTCGCCCAAGGGTCAGGCCACTGACTGATGGGCTGGTCGTTGTCGAAGCGTTCGAGGTACTCGTCAACCGTCAGCCGATCCTCAAGGACAATCGCTTCATCCTCGAAGGGGGTGGCGAACACCTGCTCGGCATAATCACGCAGTGCCTGGACTGCAGACTCATCACCAATGGTCGCGGAAGTACCAACGCAAGCAAGCTCGCTACCAAGCTTGAGACGATCGCGCAGGCGACGAATCAAGCAAGCCAGATCAGTGCCCTGGGCACCGTCAAAAGTATGCAGCTCATCGACCACCACGAACCGCAACATCCCCGGCGTGTTGTAACGCCACAGCCGCTGATCTTTAGGCCTCAGCAGCAGGTAATCCAGCATCTTGTAGTTGGTCAGCAGGATATCCGGCGGATTTTCGCGCAGAGTGTCGCGATGAGTAATCACCTGTTCAGGCGTCATGCTGCGGTTCTGTGAACCGTCATCACCGGTAAACAAGCCGACACTGAGCTTGGGCTGCAGCTTGCTGACCTCCTTGGCGAAGCGCCGCGCCTGATCGGTAGCAAGAGCGTTCATCGGATAGATAATGATCGCCTTGATACCCTGACGACGTTCACCAAGGCAGTAGTCGAGCAGAGGGTACATGAAGCACTCGGTTTTACCCGAGCCAGTTCCCGTCGCAACAATCGTAGACTTTGGCGCAGAACCACACAGCCGGGCAAAGGCCAACTGCTGATGCCGGTAGGGTGGGAACGGCAGGCTCAACTGGCGAAACGGCAACACCTCACCCTCGGCCTGAGGGCGAAACGGCAGCTTCACCTCCAGCCAAGGTCCCTTGTACAGGTTTCCCGGCACAGCAAGGAAACGGTCGATGAAACTCTCCCCCTGCACATCAATAAAGCCCGCGGTCGTCACCGGGAAGGCACTGCGCAGAAAGTGTTCCAGCCCGTCTCTGATCTCACGGGCGACTAGCGATGGGAGCATCCTGAACTCTCACTGATCCATTTAGAGCCGCCCTTGCGACCGGCATACAACCTTAATGACTGCCGAAGGTGATCAGTTCGCTACACACGACGGCTTATTCTGTGGCAGCAACTGCCCCGAAAGCACATCATGCACCAAACGTCTTGCTTGATGCTCAGCGGCTGATACGTCCTGATCCCCCCTACACGCGCTAATTCATGCAGCCTTTATTCAGTACAGAAAACTGACGCTGATAGCCCAGCGGCGAGATGAATCTCGCCTTTAAAAACAGTGAATGATCTGGGAAATTGCAAAAATCAAACCTTTCCACAGATATCACTCACGCGACAGATATTCCAACCAGGAACCTGAAGAGCATCAATGGCTAAACCCTGCCGACGCCCAGACCAAGCCGCCTCAATCTAAGCAATAACATCGCCACCCGGCCCATGAACCTCATGACCAATAACTGGCGTAGCATATCCCTCACTCCTCAGCATATGGAGATCGCCATGGACGGCGGGATCGGAGAGTGAAAACGCCTCCGTCCAATCGCAGCCCTCAAGCTTTCCGTCTTTACGCCGCAGCTCGGTGATGATCTGCATTTCTGAATGGCTGACGAAAATCCCCTCGTGATGGGGCTGCCGGCGACGACAGTCCTTGCACAGCACCTGCAGATTTTCTGGAGGATTTACACTATTGACATGGCTGCTGGCACTGCCCAATGACATCGCAAAGGGTGTCGTCGTTGACGATGGTGAAAGTGGTCATGCCTTGCCTGTCCATTGCAAAAATTCCCACGCCAGCCTCTCTCAAGCTCATGATTTAGAGAGGCTGGGCCTCAAGGCTGCAGGTTCCTGGCGCACACTAGTCACGATGCTTGCGTACTAGTGGCTACTGTTGAACGTCAGGATAGGGCCAGATCTGCACTGCAGACTTCGCCAGCTCCGTTCCCCTGGCCAGAATCTCCTGCTCCGCCCAGTCTTCATGGTCATGCAGGTCTCGGCTTAGGTTGAGCTTGCTCCATTTCAAGAGCTCCGGTTTCTTGGCTGACCAGGCGGAGTTGGAGAGTGCGGGGTTCAGGCTGCTGGTCACCAAGGTCAGATTGCCCAGCGTGTGCTTGAGCCGGTCACGGCGCTGGCTGAACTCCAGCTTCGCTTGCGGATCGCCCTGCACATCCGCGGGCAGCGGCCAGTGTTCCTGCCACTTCACCGGCAGGATATGCTCGATGGTCAGCCCCTTCGGCAGGCTGACAGCCTCGCTCTTGGCATGCACCAGCGCCCGCTCCAGAGCCATTAGCACAGCCCGCACCCGGTACTGCGGCCACCACTGGTACAGCGGGTAGTCGAGCAGCGCGGTCTTCAGCTCGGCATCTCTCGGGAAGCGCACGCTTTCCCCTTCGCTGGAGAGCAGGAAAGCGCCGACCGCCTGCGCCGTGATCTGCTTTTCCCGCTCGAGATGACGGATCAGATCGAGGAACAGCCGGTTGTAGTTCTTGGTGGTCAGGCCGCAGATCATCCGACGGAACAGGTAGGACTCGATCACGGTCAGGATCGCCTCGAACTCGGCTTGCTGCTGAGGGCGCAGTTGTTGACTGCACAGCAGCAGCAACGGATAGACCGTCGAAGTATCGATCACCTCGAGGCGCGCCAGGAAACGGGCCAGACGGGAGCCCGCCGCTGGCGTGGAGAACTCGCGGAAGTGTTCGGCATAGGTCTTGAGCAGCGCCATATGCTCACTGGCCGAGCTGGCCGGGTCGATGAAACACGAGCCCCAGTCGGCGGTGTACTGCACGTAGTTCTTGTACTCGTTGAAGATGTGCCCAACACGAATATCGCGGCGCATCGCCAGAGTCAGAAAATGGCGGATGAAGATGTCGATGCGCGGGCGGTTTTCCCGCCCCTGTTTGACCTCCTCGCGCCAGAAATCACCATCAAACTCCGCCCAGTGCTCCTCGTACAGCGCATCGATGTCACCGCCCTCACCTTGAGCACGGCGGAACAGAAAGTTCTTGATCAGATCGGCTGGCAGCAGCTGGGTGCCGCGTGCGTTGAGCGTCTCGAAGATCACCTGGGATTCATCGTCCTCCCCCAGATCGATCACCACCAGCTGCAGGCCATTGCGAACCACGGCCCAAAGCGCATCGAGTTGCTTCTCCACCGTGACTTCAGCTTCTGCAGCCTCCACCCCCAGCCATTCCTCAAACTGCCGATAGAAGTACAGGTAAGCTCCGACGATGCCCTGTTCGTAGCTGAAGTCCACGCTCTTCTTCTGCACCTGTTTCAGCAACTCATCCGGGCTGCCCGCTCCATGCACCAAGGCAAAAGCTTGACGGTCGGCATTGGTTGGCAACAGTTTGGGCACCTCTGAGGGCTGGTCGACCATCGTGGCATTGTTGGATACCAACGATTCGAAACGCCCGGCAAAGCGCTCGCTGCCAAGGCTGCAGCACAAATCGCGGGCGGCGATCAGCAGCAGCTGCAGGGTAGTGAAGCGCTGCTGGCCATCGATGACCTGGCGGCACTGTACCGAGCCGGTGTCATTGCGCAGTTGCTCAAGCACCACGGCGCCGAGGAAGTGCGGGCGCAGCTTCTCGCCAGCCAACACCACGCCGAGCAACCGCTCGAAGTCTTCCCAAAGCGGCTGCCAGTTATCTTCCCGCTTCCAGACATAGGGCCGCTGGAACAGCGGAATCTGGTAGCACACCGTGGGTTCGAAGATTCGCAGCAGTGGACGGCTATTGGCTTCCATCTTTGATTCAACCCTTGGTTATCAACTAACGCGCAGCCGACTCATCACCAGCCGCTCTCTCGCTCGAGTACACCCTACATACAACCGGTTTCTGAATACCGGCTGACCAAGGTCATACTGGTCGACCATTGGCAACAGCACGACATCGAACTCCAGCCCCTTCACATGCAGCACCGACGTGAAGTGCACCAGGTACTTTTTCGACAGATCAATCTGCTCCGATACGCTCATCTTGCGGAAGCTGCCCTCCAGTTCCTGCGCACATAAAGCATGCAGGGACCGGGCGGTTTCCTGTTCAGGCAACACGACAGCAACCGACTGATTTTCAGGGATAGCAGCGATCACCTCGCACAGATACCTGAACTCTTCTTCACGCCGGTCAAAGCCACGCAGCGTGAAAGCGTCATGCTCGCTCACCTGATCATGCATAAGGGCAGAGTCCAACTGCTGTATATCCGTATCGGCTCTGCGCTCGAACAACTGCCGCAGCACCGCACTTAAAGCGGCCAGGTCCGGCTGCCCTTTCTGCCGCAGGTTCTCATCCAGCGCCACAAACTCCGGACGTTTTCCAATCGGGAAGCAATCCGCGATGTGCATTTCATCGTTGCGCAGCAGTTGCTGCGAACGGTCTCCGACCACAGTGATCGCGCTGTAACGCGGATCCGCCTGGGAGGTCATCAAGTAGATCTGCTGCTCGCTGAAGTCCTGCACTTCATCGACAAACACGCTCTGATAGAAAGGAGCCTCGCGCAGGCTGGCGGGGAGTTTGGCTGTTACTCCGGCGCTCAGGTCCTGAGCCAGGCACAGCAGCAAGTCGATATCCGAATCGCACAGGCGTTGCTCTTCAAGACGCTCCAGTACCTGCCATGCAACGGCCGCATCAGGGAAGCTGTCGGCGTATTCATACAGTGCCTTTGCATACAGCCCCGCGAAGTTCTTCAGTGGCTTGGCCAAATGGTCCAACGCCACCTGCTGGAAGATCTTTCGCACCGAAGTACGCGCCTGTTCGTCCTCATCAGGCAGCACCTGACTACCGACTCCACTGCTGACCCTCAGCCACTTCAGTGCCCCGCCTTCCAGATAGAGCAGGGACTTGGGCGTACCAAGCGGAATGAACAGCTCATTGACCGGCATGAATCTGGCCTCATACCCGTCACCACTCGCTAACGATGGCAGCAGCACGCAGACGCTCGCCCCCTCAAGTGAGGCCCGCAAGGCAGCATTAAGGGACAAGGGTTGGTTATCGACCGAGAGGAACTGGTAGCGACTGCTCGACACACAAGGCAATGCCTCGCTCTCCTCAGCAGCACCAGCCCTGTACAGCACCAAAACCTGAGTGGGTTTCAGGAACAGATCGACAGGTAACTCTGCCAGCCTCTGTGCCAGCTCCGGAATGCCCTCGCCATAGGCAATGTGCTCCCCCAGATGAATACTCAGCGTTCCTGGCCCCAGAATGCGCAGTGCCAGCGCCTGAACCTTCTCTAACAATCTGGCAGCAAGCCGGTACAAGGCTCGCTCCTCAGCCAAAGGCGACAGCAGCTCTTGCACCAGCTCATCAACGCTGGCTGAAAGCGCTTGGTGGGCCACAGCAAACAGGCTGCGCTGGTGAGCAGTGAAGCGTTGCAGGTGATCGCTGTCGACCTCATCCAGCCGCTTCCGCAATTCGGCGGCAATTACCCGCGCCAACGCAAGCCGGGCTGCATTGAGCCAGGCCAGCGTGGTGGTCAGTGAATGCCCCTCGTCGCTACTGTGCTTGAAGCGCTTACCAGAACTGCCCGAAGACTCCAGATGGCGATAGCTGCGCAGCCTGGAACGCAACTCGTGATACTCAAGCACCGGCAAACCGGGCATGCCAAGACGGCTGCAGGTTTCCTTGAGGTACTGGATCAGCTCGGCCGTGCGGACGAAGCCGACGCTGCCGTCCTGGGAAAATTTGCCGGCAAACTCGCCCTCCCAGTAGTCGAAGTCGTCGCCGAGAATGGACCGGAACGTCTCACGATCAGTCACGTCATTCGAGTTGAAGTCACAGAGCATTTTGGTCCGCCCAAGCGCAGCCGAGGTCTTGCCTGAACCTGCAACCCCTTCGACCCACATCGGCCCGACCGGTGCTCGGGAAATGATCTTGTCCTGATTCAGGGTTCGATTCAGGAAAAAGTGTTCATCCAGACTCATTCGTTCGGCGAGCTCGCCACCAACTTCATCGTCCAGATCATCGACATCGGCAATCGCGAGTGACGAGCCCTCTTCCTCGTCATCATCGAGAATCTGCAGCACCGGTGCGGCAGGCACGGACGACGACAGTTCTACTGGCTCGTCCGCTGGCTGCACATCCTCTGTTAAGAGCGTAACAACAGGAACCTCTGTCACAGGCGTGTGCGGCAGCAGCGCTGCTTCGTTGTTTGCTGGCTCTGCAGGTTCGAGCTGATCCTTGCCAATGGACGGCACAATAGAGACAGGTTTCTGAACACCCTTGGGCTTTGCAGGTTTTTTACTCGGCACAGCGGCTTGCTTGTCGGCAATTTGCTGGCCTGTTGAATTAGCCATTGCCAAAAAAGCTCGCAGATCCATGACTTTACCCTGGCCATTAGCATTCTCGACGCCCACTGCCAGAAAGTTGCGTGCATGACGCTCCAGCTCTTCAAAATCATGGCGACGAAACTGGCGAGCTTCAGTGACCCGGTAGTCGCCCCAGGCTTTGGAGTATCCCTCAAACCCCATCCCTGCCACAGCGCAAAGGCGCCCCACCGGTGAGTGGGGAGTGGCATAGCCCGAGCTGGCTTTGGGGTACACCAGCGAGTCCATGCCCAGACGGAATGTAGCAACCCCCTCGTTCTCACGTTCGATCACCAACGCCTTGCCATAGGCGTTGCGCTTCAAATTCCGGTATGCCAGATCCCCCTCACGAATCATCCGCTCGGCGTAGTCGATAATCCCCTCAAGGACTTCCAGCTCTTCATGAGCAACCTTACGCAGGCATGCGTCACTGATCTGTTTTGCCATACCTGTCACTCCTATTCCTTGGCAAAAAACGCCCACGCCCGGCGGTAATCCTCTTCCCGGTTCGGTTTGAAGAAGGGGGCGACGTATTCGATGGTGGTTTCGCACGGGCCGCCGGGGCGGGTGTCGTCTTCGTAGGTCTTGCGCACCTTGCTGCCGGCGGGGAGGTCTTTGATGTCTTCCCAGCCGAGGGCGATGTCGGATTCGGTGCGGGTGGGGGATTCGAGGCTGTAGAAGGTGCCTTCGTCGAGGTCGCTCTTGCGCGCCTTGCGCGGCAGGCCGACGCCGACTAGGCCCTTGCTGGGGGTGAAGACGATGCGGCCGTTCTGGTCGTACCAGGTGTCGGCTTCGTACTGGCGCATGACCGGGAACTGCACGCGGTAGATGGTCAGCAGTTCGTCGAGGGTCATGCCGAGGGCCTGGGCGACCAGCACGTCGATTTCCAGCAGGGCCTGGCGGCGGGCGTAGTCGGCGCGCAGGGCGCAGTTGCGCTGCCAGTCTTCGGTAAGGCTGGCGAAGAACTGCTGCGGCAGGGCGCGGGCGCCGGGGTGGTCGCTGTCAGCCGGGATCGACCATTGCTGCTGGCGGAATTCGGGCTGCCAGCAGGATTGCCAGAGGTCGGCGTAGTGGGTGGTGAGCGCCTGCAAGCAAACAAATCGTGCAACTCGTGGAAAGTCGAACTCTCCGACTGGCAACATGACCGACGTGGATCCACGAAAGTCCTTCTTACCCGATACGCGAACAAAAAAATCTGCCGGCAAACCAACCCACAGGGATGCCGTAGCCAACATCAACCGCACATCCTTGAAGGCCGTGGCAACAATCCCATCGATATGGGCAACCTGCGGCGGCAACACAGCAACACGCACCGAACGCTCATCACCTGGGTGAGCACCACGCCGCGCCGCGAGGCGGTAGTAATCAGTCATACGACGCGGCAAAACCTCACCAGACTCTACCCAGGTGACCTTAGGGGTCTTTGACCTGTAATCATCTACCGAGCATGCTGGCAAGAAGTTGACTCTTGGCAGGTAACTATCAGGCAATGTCACCAGATCAAGGGCATCATAGTGGCTGTTCTGGCTGCAAACCTTCCTCGGAGTTTTGAAGAAAGGCGAACCAACAGCAATATGTGGCCCAGACAAAACGACATCCGAAAGCTCAGACACGAAAGTTGTTCTCTTTTCGATGACGCCATCTCTCTGAGCCTGAGTTTCGTCAAAATGCACGTCTACTGAGCGGTATACGTCACCTAAACCACCCAGCTTCTTCGGCTGGCTAGCAAATTTCTCCAGCACACCAAGCAACTGCTTAGCATGCAGGGCTGGCAATCGTGCGGCCAGTGAATCAGTGCCTTCCCCATCATAAAGACGAGCAAATAGCGCCAGCTGTTTCTCGCCGACCTGAATTATACGATCGTGATGGCCAGTGGTATTCCAGACAGTTTTTATACTGCCGCCCGCACCCTCGACTTCTTCCTTGATACCCGGCACCACACCTTCACCGTGATCACCGAAGCAAGCATCAATGGTCTTCGGCAGGAAAAGATTAGCCAAATGCTGAAAATGCAGCACCTCCCTCACCGGACCATAGATATTACTGCTGAACTTGGTGTGATGATCCACCTCCGCAAATAGCTTCAGCTCATTTATATACTGAAAATGCGCCCGCAACCGTGGATACAGCGCCTTGCGGAACTCACCTCCATTGGGTTCATCGTAAACTCCCTCAGGATGAAGGAATCCACTGATACCACTAGCTGAACTGTTAGCCCAAGCACGCGGCAGGAAGCACTTGAACAGGTTGGCTTTCTGCCCAGCCAGCAGCGGGTAGTTGCCCACCGCATTGAGGAACGCCTGGGTGCCTTCGCTTTGCTCGTATTCCTCGCGCCAGGCCGGTTCCAGCTCAGGCACGCGGTGGAAGGTTTCGGCGCGCAGGTCGGCCAGTTGCTTGGCGCTGTAGTTGCGCAGTACGAAGCGCGGCTCGAAGTCGCCGAGTACGGCACCGGAGTTCCATTCCACCTTGAGCCATGGGGGGTTGCCGAGGATCAGGTCGAAGCCGCCGCTGTTAGCCGCCTCACCCTTGTAGGAGCCAGCTTGCTGGCGATGGGGTTGATCAGAGGGTATCGCGAGCAAGCTCGCTCCTACGGAGTCTGGCCCGGCGAAAATGTCGGCGAAGGCCAGTTGCCAATGGAAGAAGCGGCGCTGATCGGCAATACGCTGGGCCAGCGCCAAACGCGGAAAAGCGCGGTACAGCAGGTCGAGATTGACCACTCCGTGCCGGTCGATCAGGCGCTTGCCCTCCTCCGGATTCTGGGTGCTGGCGAACAGGCCGAACTGCTCGTTGCTCGGGCCGGCCGCCACGGTGTCGCCAAGCAGCAGGTTTTCTAGGTCAAACAGCCACTCCTCGCGGTCGGGCAGCTCGTCGGCCTCGGCAATCGGCCAGAACCACAGGGCGCACCAGTAATCCATGGCCAGTTTGAGGCGTGCGAACACGCTGCTGTTCTGCAAGCCTTTGGCAAACAGTTCCTGCTCCAGCACCTGATCCTTCCAGTCGAGGCTGGTTTGAGCGCGAGCCTGGCTGGGCAAACCGAAGATGTCGTACGGGTCGGAGGTGCGCCGGCGCATCTCACGCAACTGGCGGGCATGCTCCTGCCAAAGCTCCTCGACGCGGGCACTGAGGCGCTCCAGCCGTTCGCGCTCGTCCTTGTCGAACGCTTTGGTGAAGGCCTTGCGCCAATCGTTGATGGCCTTGATCCGCTCCGGGTACAGCGCCTTGATCTCTTTGTCGCTGTAACTGGCCATGCCGCTGTCGGGCAGCAGGAAGTGCCAGATCTGCCCGCTCTGGCGCGCGGCGTTCATGGCCAGCGCTTCGGGGGCCGCGTTCAGCCAACTGGCCGGGTCCTTGGCTTTGAGCGACAGCTGGCTGGCCTTGAAAAACTCTCGGCGCGCGCCGATCAGCGAGTTACCGCAATACAGTTGCAGGCCGAACCAGGGCACAAAGCGGTCACGAGACAAGGCGTTGAGCCACAGCGAGACTTCGGCCAGCTCCACCGCCACCGGGTTGAGGTCGACGCCGAACACGTTGTTGTCGGCGAGGTACATCTTCACCTTCTGCCGTTCCTGCGGGTACTGGTGCTGAGGAATGCGCACGCCTTCGGCGTTCTGCATTAGCTCCAGATACTTGTCGGCGATCTGGTTGATGGCTTCGTTCAAGAACGCTGCGCTACCCATGGCCGGCTCGCAGATTTTCAGCTCCAGCAGCCGCAGGGCGCGGGCACGGTCGCCATCCAGGTGTTCCAGCTGCTCCTTGTAAACCTCCTTGAGGGCGTACTTGACCAGGCTGCGGGTCAGCACCTCGGGGGTGTAGTAGGAGGCGGACTTTTCGCGGTCACGGCCGGCCATGCGGTAGATAAAGCTGCCACGCGGGTAAACCTTGAGCACCCGTTCACCACGCTCGTTGCGCTCGTACACGCGCTCGTCGTCGCGGTAGTCGTCCAGGGCGCGGGCGTTGACGAAGTAGCCGGTTTCCAGCTCGTTCGGCTCTTCACCGGCCTTTGTCACTTCATACAGGTCTTCGCGGGCGAAGAAGCCGCGATAGCTGAGCAGCGCCTCGTACACCGCACCGAGCTGGTTGATGCCAAGCTGGGCGTAGGAAATGCGCCCACGCCGCTGGCGGCCCTTGCCGGGGCGAGTCAGCGACATCAGCTGGATGACCTGTTGCAGCAGCTGATTGGGGAACACCACCTTCGCCAGCAGGCGGGTGCGCTGCGGGTCGAACAGGTGGGACTTCAGCGGCTGCAGGGCAAAGGTGTCACGGCCCGTCTGGCGCGCGGTGCTGTACATATCGTCGTGCTGACTGACCGGGGTGCCGTCGGCCACCAGGCGGAACAGCATCTCCAACGAGTCGTGGATGTAGCGGCCATTGCGCTCGGCCTCGCTGGTCAGCGGGGTGAGTTCCAGCTCGCGCAGGTGTTCCAGCGAGTAGCCTTTGAGGTAAACCTCGGAGCCGACCGGCGCATAACCCAGCTCGGGCCGCGCCTCGATGTAGAACAGGAACAGCAGGCGGTACATGTAGCGCAGGCATTGCAGCGACAGCTCATCGGGGTCGAGCTGGTTCTGGCCACTGAAGATGCCCTTCTTCTGCTCCTGCGCCTGCTCGATCAGCTGGCGCGCCGCTTCGTTGCCGAGCAGTTCGATGGACTGGCGCAGGGCGTACTTGAGGTCTTCCGACACGCCATAGGCGTGCTTGTGGGCGTTCTCGTCGAGGCTGTCGAGCAGGCTCTGGCCGTTGGCATCCAACAGGGATTCGCGGTGCAGCAGCACGCTGACGGCCTTGAGGGTTTCCGCCTCGCGGCGGGGCAACAGCTCGCTCCAGTCGAAACGCAGCAGGCGGTGCTGGGCGTACTTGGTGCGATCCAGCAACAACCACTGACGCGGGCTGGCGAGGATCACCCAACGCGGCGGCAGCGGCTGGGTGAATACCTCCGTAGAAAGGAGTTTTTGCCAATCGGGGCTGGCCGTCTCACGGCTGGCTTTGCCCGCCTCCAGCGCTGGCCCCGGCAGGCTGGCCAGTTGGGCTGGATGTAACGGCAGGCTCAGGGGGTCGCTGTCTGCATCAAACTCCGCGCCGAGGGCTTGCGCCTCCAGAATCCACAACAGCGGCTCGCCACTGGCGGACTTCAACTCACCGAGCAACGGCAGCACGCAGCCGTCCTCCAGCTCCAGACGCTCGGGGGCGAATGGCAGCTCAAAGCGCGCCAGCAGCTCCCCCATCAAGGCACGACCAAGGCGAGCCTGCTCACGCGGCTCGCGGCTGCCCTCGGCCTCACCAAGGCGCTGCAACCAATCACGGGCAGCATTGTTCAGCTGGTTCCAGGGCGCACGCCAGGCCGGCTCTTTGTCGCCACGACTGCGGGCTTGCTCGCGGGCTTCATCCTCGCGCTGGTTCCAGGCTTCCAAGACACCACGTACGTCGCCAGAAAAGATTTCTGCGAGGTAGTGCTGGCTGTAGAACTCGTTTTCGTTACTGATACCGATCCAGTTCATGGGATGTTCCTGGTGTCACGCGCTGACAGGCGCGCCGGTAAATACGGCGGCAACCTGCAGGTAGGGCTGATCTTCGGTGAGCTGGGTGTTTTCCAGCCAGTCAAGGTAGTCGTCGAATACACGCTCGATCTGCGCGGCACGCTCCTCACGACGGCGCTCACGCACGCCTTGCAAGAGGTTGCCGAGATCCAGCTCAAGCTGGCCTATGTGACGCTGCTTCAGACGTTCCAGCTCAGCCAGCTGCTGGTTGAAGCGCTCGTTGCTCTGCGCTTCGCGCTCCTGGCGCAGGGCCTGCAACTGCTGGCGAGCATGCTGCACTGCAGTCGGCAACAGGGCCTGCAGTGCAGCGGCATCACCCTGATTACCACGGTTGCTGAGCGTGGCCAGGCTGAGGTGCTGCTGCAGGGTGGCGAAGTCACCGCTGGCAACTATCTGACCACCTTTGAGCTGCACGGCGCACCAGGCTTGGATGTGCACATGCCCACGGCGGTTAGGGAAGCCGCCATGGATCAGCACCCAGTGTTCATCAGCAGCCAGTTGCTGAGGCAAGCGCAATACCGGCGCAGTGTGGCGACCGAAGGCGTTGAGGGCGCGGTCGGCCAGCCACTCCATCACCGGGTGCAACGGCCACAGGTAGTGAATGGCCGGCCAGGGGCTGTCTTCTTCACGGCAACGCTTGAGCTCCGCGTAGATACGCTGCTTGTCAGCCGTGAGCACAAAGCGATCGTTGTCCGGGCGGATTTCGCCGGGGAGGTAGCGCAGACGCTGCTTCAGGTCACGAGGGGCGGTGAGTCGCAGGGTATCGTCGGTGCTTTCCGCTTGCAGGCTGACACCCTCCTCGCTCAGCCAGTGCAGTGCGGCTTTGGCGTAGTCGAGGTCGCTACCGTACAGACGCGGGGTGTCGACGACCAGTGACTCGCTGTCGGTACTGGTCTGTGTGACGGGGATGAAGGCGGCCAGGGTGTCTTCGCTCTTCTCGCCGGTGTCGTCGAGGAAGGCTGCGAACAGCGCGGAGATGTCGTCATCACTTGCAGCATCATTGCGTTCGATGAAGCTGGCGGTCAGCGCCTCTTCTTCTGCCTGGCTATAGACCCCCATGAACTCCGAGGGGTCGCCGATGTTCTTGCCGGCCTGGGCATCTTTATCTATGAGAATTTCCAGCACGCGGGCATCACCACGCACGCGCGGGTTGGCGCTTTCGCTGAGCAGGTAACGGATCAGCGGCTGACGCTGCTGGCCGTAGCGGTCAATACGGCCGTTGCGCTGCTGGAAGACCATCAGCGACCAGGGGATGTCGAAGTGGATCATCCGGTAGCTGAGATGGTGCAGGTTGATACCTTCAGAGGCGACATCCGAGCAGATCAGCAGGCGCAAAGGACTGCTCTTCTGGTTGAAGGCCTCAACGGTGGCTGCAAGCTCACGGTCTGGCATATCACCACGCAGCACGCCAACCTGACTGGCTTTGAGCGCGCAGTCGCCCGGCAGGTGCTGCTGGAGGAACTCGAGGGTACGGATGCTCTCGGTGAAGATCACCAGGCGATCGTCATCCTGCTTGCTCCAGCCAAGGCTGTTTGCGCCTTTGCCTGCGAGTAACTGACACAAGCGCTGATACTTGCCGAACTGCGTAACGTCGATCGCCTGGACCGCCGACAGCAAGCCGTTGAGGGTATCGATATCCTCGCGCACACCAGGCTGCTCAAGGTGCTTCTCTAGTCGCTTGAGGCGGTTGGATATGGTGCTGGCGCAAGCCGCCGGGCTGGAAAGCAAGGCCTTTTCCAGGGTGGTGCGGAACAACTGGCCACTGCCCTTGCCATCGAGGGTATGGAAGCTGGCATCCATCAGCAGGTCAAAGGCATGATCCTCGGCAAAACTGGCCGGCACCCGCTCGGTACCAATATCGCGCTCAGGGAAGTTCTGGCTGAGCTGGTTACGCACATCCTGCTTGAAACGGCGGATCACCAGGCCCTTGTCACGAAAGTCCTCGGCACTGTAATCCGATGGATTGGCGATGGCGGTAGGATCGAGCATGTTCATCAGGCTGGCGAAGCTTTCGGCCTTACCGTCGTGCGGCGTCGCCGAGAGCATGATCAGCGTGTCTGAGCGGGTAGCCAGCATCCGGGCCAGCCGCGCACGCTGGGAGCTTGTCCCGCGCTCGGCAACGTTATGCGCCTCGTCGATGACGATGATGTCCCAGTAGGCCTGTTCGAGGTAATGGCGGTAATCGATGTCCTGCTTGAGGGTATCGATGGAGATGATCGAACGGTCAAAGTAATGGAACGGGTTGTGGTTGGCCGGGATGCGGTTGCGCACACGCTGCAGGCCTTGGGAGTCGAGCCGGGTCAGCGGGATGGTGAAGCGGTTCCAGAACTCCTGCTGGAACTGGCTGAGCATGGATTTGACCGCCAGTACCAGGATGCGTTTGCCCCGACCACGGGCGATCAGCTCACTGACCAGAATGCCCGCTTCAAGGGTCTTACCCAGACCTACGCTGTCAGCGATCAGGATGCGCTGACGGGGCTGCGCCAGTGCCTGGCGCGCCGGGTCAAGCTGGTAGGGCAACTGGTCCATGGCGGCGCGGTGGCCGATGTAGATACGCTCGTCGGTGGGTGGCGTGCGGCGCAGCAAGGTATCCAGATAAAGAAGGCTGGCACGATAGCCGCTGGAGGTGTCGTCACGCAGTTCAGTGGCTTCCGGCTGCAATACCCGAATGGAGGTTTCCAGCTTGGACAAGAAAGTGGCCTCACGGCCGCGCACCAACTCGGAAAGTCCTTCGCAGGTCAGCAGATTGCCGCCATCAGAAGTCATGTCCACGCGCTTGATACGCCATTCGGCATCTCGGATCTCGACGCGCACGCCGGGGGCGAAGTGGTTGCTCATGGTCTTGGGCTCTTTCGCAGGCACGCGCAAAACCCAGCGCGCCGGAACGGCTGGAGGGCGTGGCTAGAGGGGAAAACGAGGGGGTACTGCATGAGGGCTATCCCTGCCTTAAGTCACTTCTGTAACCGCTTCCGTCAAGTGCGTTAAGCAACATTTGCAAGGCAGGCAACAAATTAGAGGCATTTTGCCTTATGAATGAGCACCTTGAAATACAAGACACCAGTTGCACGCATAAAACATTTACTGACTCGTCTATGTGGTCGGAGCTGAAAGATGCTGGCCGTAGAGCGGCAAGCTCGTCCGGGCCACGTGCCTCAGACAAGCTGCTGCTAGTCGCGCCAACCTATGTCGCTGCAGCCGATGTGCTGGTGAGGCTAATGCGCTAGCAGGACTACGTGAAACAAACGCTGGTCAGGCCAATAATGGATTGGCTCAGCCAACCATCAACTACTTGATTTTAAATGCCTCTTTGAAGGCCCCACAACGTCACCTTCTATTGATACCCGCTTGTGCGCCACGCAGATCACGGCGGAAATTCTGCAGGCTGCGGCCATCGCTGGGTGACTTGGCCACAGTCAAGGTCGGCCAACCGCTCGGGTGGGTGAGACGCCCATGCTTGCTGCCGCGACGGAAACTCCAGCCCTGGCTGACCAGTTGCCGGATCAGTTGATCGACCTCCTTGCTTGAGCAGTACTTCATGCGCCCTCTCCTGCTGCAACCGATATGTAGCGTGCACTGAAGCGCTCGGAGTCGAAGGCCATCTGTGCGAAAGCCGCCTCGGCGCCAACCTCATTGATGGACTGACTGTAGGCATACCCCTGCCCGGCGATCAGCGGGCTGTTCTGGAAGAAACGTCCATAGGGGTCGACCATCAGATAGGACTCGCGCATATCTTGATTGTCTTCAGCACAGATGATGCCGGCAAAGGTGCGGTGGCGAGCGACGAAGGCGGCGAACTGCTCGTCGCTGACGACCAGATGCTGGTTCAGCACCGGCAACATGCGCAGGACTTTCCACTTCTGCGGGGCAAAGCTCTGGATCAGGGCGCTGAGGTCTTCGCTGTGGTTGAGCCGGTTGACCACGGTGTTGAGCTTGAGGCGCAGTCCGGGGTTGGACTGACGAGCACTGGCCAGGCTGGTCGCCAGATCATCCAGGTCGAGCAGCCGGCCACGCCGGTCGACTCGGCCGATACCGCGGTTAACCTCTGGGCTGGCCGAATCGATACTGATGCCCAGCCAGGTCAGTTGCGGCGCCAGTTGGTCCAGCAGTTCCCGTGTCAGGCAAGAGCCGTTGCTGATTATCGAGACCTCAAAGCCGAGAGCCCGTGCCCGGCTGACAATACCTGCCAACTTATTGGCATGCAGCAAAGGCTCGCCACCGGCCAGGTTGAGGCGAACGGAACTCCAGGACATTTGGCTGGCCAGCGGATTGTCACTGTTACCCGGCCGGAAAAATCGGTACAGCTCGCTCAGCAGCGCCGAGGTTCGCTCCGGACTCTGGATCAACTCACGCGGGCAGGCGGACTCGCTCCAGGTGGCGTAGCAGTAATGGCAACGGTAGTTGCAGACTTCGGTGAGGTGCCAGTTGAGGACCAGCGGGATGGGGTTGGGCATGGCGTGGACTCCGTGAGTTGGTGTCCGCGCAGGATGCCAATACGCCCAAAAGTCCTGTATGCAAAGCTACGTTACCCCCTCTATCACGGGCCTGCAGGGGGGGGGGTAACGGGAGTTTTCAGTGTTAAGGTGGCCGACCTTTGCAAGGATTACCGCACCTTCAACAACACCAAGGAAAGGCGCCATGAGCACCCTACCACTAACCGAAGCAATCCTGCTGGAGATTCATCAGAGTCTCGGCTGCCCAAGTTATTCGAGCATCAAGAAGAACAAGTTCGCGACCGGGCAAGACAGCCTGGCCGCTCACAAGGCAATGGGCGAGGAAGTCCTGCACGCCATCTTCGATGCCCTGGATATGGACCCTCGGGCTCGCATCGATGCCATCGACAATCTTACCGAGTTCGGGAATGCCTACAAGTATCTCGAATTGAATACCTGGACTTTCGCCGCCGATGAGCGTCAGGTCCTCTGGATGCTACTGGGTTACTTCTATATGCCAGGGCTGGCGCGCCGGGCAGCATTCTGGAATCTCGCGGAGACACTGGACAAGGGAATGCCTGGTGGGCGCTTCTGGTATCTGCCCGAACCCCGTGTGGTAGACGGCAAACCTAGCCTCTACCAGCCGGTGGCACAGGTAGTGGACTGGCTGTTGGATCTGCTGGGGATGCCACTGGAGGAGTTTGCAGATCAGCGCAGCGAGGCCACTGACGGTGAGCATGATGGCCTGCGGCGCTCGCTGTACAACTGGCGTAAGGACACCAATATCCGCCCCGACACCTTCCGCAAGTACTTCGCGGACAACGCGGTGCTGGACTTCAAGGGTGCATTCACTCTCGACAACAACCGGTCGCCTGCAGAGCAGTTCGCCGATGCCCTGGCATTCGTGACGCGTAAGCAGCTGACAGCGGAGCAACTGCGCCTAGAAATCCCGATGACCCAGCCAGACCACCTTGAGGCGATTCTTGATGGTAGTGCGGATGAAGACGAAAAGGCTGCTTTCGTAGCGTATCTGGCCAGCCGTTATGCTGTCCCCTCCACGCATACCATCCGCCAGCGCCTGCTGTTTGCCCGCATGGTGCAGGATGGCTATACCCGACTTCTCAAGTTTCTTTGCCCGGGCGTTGACCCGCTGTGTGCCGACGCCCAGAAGAACAAGCTGCTGCAGCTATTCGCCATCTACAAGTTTGCCTACAACATGACTGTTGGAGCCTGGATTAACTGCAGGGATCAAGGCGAGGCGGCGGAGAATGCCTGGTTCGAGGAGCATCTGCCGCCGACGGAAAGACATGGATTGTTCCTTTCCATCCTGCCGTCACGCCGGGAAACTGCCACTATGGAGCTGGCACACCTGTTGACCCGCCACTTCTCCGAAGTGCAGGCAGGCGCAGAGCTCGAGGATCACTTGGGGCTCGATGCGGAATCAGCGCTGCCAATCATCAAGCGCAATGCCGAACGTACAGCTGCCATTGCCGACGAGCTGAATACAGAGTTGCATCTGGTCGCACGCATGAAGAACTCTTCCACATGGCGGGCCTTGAAAGGCGAGCACCGCTACTGGGTGGTCAGTCAGGTGGCCAATCATGCTGACCTCAGCCCCCGCGCCAAAGAGGCCGCCATCCAGCGCCTGCGCGAGCTTGCTATAACGCCAGCGCTGACTGTCCAGACCATTCTTCTCGAGCTCGATGCTTATCTGAACGGTGGGCACAAGCAACGGCCGAAAGATACCCGCGCACTGGTCCAGGCCTTGCTCGACGAGGCGGAGGCCAGCGAGGGGTATGAGCTTTGGAAAGCGGCCATCCTGCAATACAAGGCCAAGCATCTGCTGGCCTGCAACGACTTCGAGGGCGCTGGCAAGCTGTTCCGGGAGGCTCTGGAGGCCGGGCTGGAGCGCAACTATGGGCGACTGCGTGGAGAAGTAGCGCGGGACTGTCTTGCAACGGCAGTAGCCAACCAGAGGCTAATCCCGGAGAGTCACGAAAAGTATTACCGGGAGATGTTGGCCGGCGGGATGGTCGAGGACAGTGAGGTTCCTGGCATCGAGGATACGGCGCGTTGGGCCGCCGAGTACTTCTGGAGCACTCTGTATAAGCCTTATCCTGGAGTTGAGCGCCTAGAACCCCTGGCGCGCGAAAAGGTCGAAGAGTCAATCAGGCTTCTGATGGCCGGCGACCAGCAAGGGCTGCTTACCTGGCTGGAGCGCAACCGCAGCAAGCTCAACGTGCCTATGCCGCTGGTGACCGGCGACTCGCTGCTGATGCAGTGGATCAAGGGGCACAGCCACTTTCTGCAAAAGCTCCCCCAGCTTCGGCAGATGACCCCGGGCGAATTGCAAGGCGAGCTGCAGCGCTTTGAGACCATGCTGAAGCACTGGCGTCAAGCCATCGGCCTGCTGGCGCAGAAGGCGCCGAAACAGCTGAAAGTTGCCGATTTCAAGAAGCAGACCCCGCTGATGCTAATGGCCGAGGCTGGGGATACCGAGCTGGTCAGGATCATGCTGCAGGCTGGGGCAGACCCGGAAATGCAGGACTGGCAAGGCATGACCGCTCTCCACTCGGCGATCAAATCTCGCGTGGACAGCTGCGTCGATGCTCTGCTCGATCATCCGTGCAGCCTGGACAAACACACTGGCGACGGACAGTCGCCACTGCATACTGCGGCCTGGACCGGGAACCTGCATGCGACCCGGCGTCTACTGCAGCTGGCCCCCGAGCTCGCCTGGCAGCGTAACTCTCAGGGAATGACCCCCCTGGAGCGAATCGAGTACCTGATCGAAAAGCCGCAAGCCCTGCAGATGCTGGCCGAAGAGCTCAGGCAAAACGGCAGGCGCTGCACCTCGAAACGGGAGCTAGAGGAAATCGCCAGCCTGCTGGAGCAGGTTGCGCCGGTCGCAAACGCCTGAGCGTAGTCTTAGCCTGATGGCGCATACCCCATCTGACGGGGTATGCGTCTTGAATTGTTTAACCAGTTGGAGGACTTGTTAATACCGCCCCAAGCCTTTAAGGCGAGACCTGTCCCTCTGCCAGTTTCAGGAGCGCTATGGCTCAGGTAAAAGCCGTAATCTTCGATACCTTCGGCACAGTCCTGCGGATTCACAAGGGCTGCCCCCTATCGTCAGTTGCTCAAGCTGAGGATGACTCATGTTCGCTGCCCGCGCTCAGACGACGCAGCAATGATCATGAGCCTTCCACTTGACCTCGCCGGCGCGGCGGCACATTTCGGAATCGCGATCGATAGCAATGAACTGCAGCGTATCCAGCAAGCACTCAAGGCCGAGCTAGAGGCCATCAAACCTTTTACTGACGTAGTCAACAATATTCAGAACCTGCACGAGCAAGGCATCAAGGTAGCTATCTACTCCAACCTGGCGATGCCCTACCATGAGGCTGTATAACGGCATTTCTCCGGGCTAGATGGTTACGGTTACAGCTTCAAGGTCGGCTCCCTTAAACCCGACCCGCTCATATATCACGACGTGCTGAGGCAGTTGGATGCAACGCCTGAGCAAACCTGGATGATCGGAGATTCACAGCGCTGTGACCGCGATGGTCTGGCTGCGCTAGGCATTCGCGTCCACTACCTGCAGCGCACAGACCAACCGGGAACTGCCGACTATGCCGAGCTGGCTACCTTCACCCGCGCGGTGCTCAGTCTCAACAGATGAAAGCACTGCGCCTGTGCCGCCCAGATTTATTCGGCAAAGTGTTTACTGCGCAGGTCTGCAGCCACTCGACATCGGTGTTTTTGCGACATCACCGCGCCCGGTACACGTCAGGCTGATGCGCATGCCACTGCGTAGTCGGCATAAGCATCATCAATAGACAACTGCGGCTCCATGAACTGATTAACTCCGCCGCGCAGCGTCACTTAGGGATTGCCGAACATGTCGGTGTTGATCGAATCAACCGTGCCCGTAACCTTGAAACATTTACCCTTGAATTGCTGATCCGCCGCGACCGTATTGCGCTCATACGCCTGCGCCATTATCGAAGCAGACTACGGCATGCAGGGCGGTCAGCTACTGATCGAAACCCGTGGCGCACTGGTGCAGTACGTGTTGCAGCGCTACCAGATCGACCCGACCAAGGTACATGCCAAAGCCACAGCGCAGCAGATCGTGGTAGCCAACCTCGATGAACTGCAGCCCTGGCTTTATCACTGATAGATGGAGCCTGTATGGCCGCTCACCCCCTGCTCTATACCCTGCATATTCAGCTAGAGCCATTGCAGCTCGATCCGCCGATCTGGCGGCGCATCAGGGTGAGCGGCGACTGCACCCTACGCAAACTGCATCACTTCATCCAAGCTGCCTTCGGCTGGCACAGCTGCCACTTGCATGAGTTCAGCAATGGCGTGAACAGCTATATGCCGCTGGATGCCGAACTGATGTACCAGTACGACAACGTGCTGGATGACCGAAAAACCAAACTGCGCCGAGTATTCAAAGAGGCGGACCGGCTGCGCTATCTCTACGACTTCGGCGATAGCTGGCAGCATGTGATTGCCGTGGAAAGCATCGAGCCCTCCGACTTCGCTGGCACCTGGTGCGAAGTACTCGATGGCGCCCGCGCCTGCCCGCCCGAGGACGCAGGTGGCGTGCCAGGTTATTTGGACTTACTGGCCTCTACCCAACAGCCAAGCGGCGGCAACTTCGATCCCGAGCTGTTTGACCGGCGGGCAGCCAATGCTGCAGTGCAGCGGATATGCAATAACTTCTGGGGCTGAAGCCAGCAGCGCCAAGAGACACAAACTCTTAATCCGCAGTGCCGCCATAGGCCAGCCTGGCTAGTCCAAGCAGTACGGGCAGCACGAGCACCAGTGGCAAAAGATCGCTAAGGGTGAGTAGCAAGATCATAGGAAGTACTCCTGGTCGGTTGCCCCCAACCTAGCGAGAACCGCCCTCCAGGGCGATCTGTCTACTTTTCGCCTGTAAACAATCCACGCAGACCCCATACCCTGTCGACGAACGCGCCTTGCCGGAATGACGGAACCCTGATTACTGTATATAAATACAGTTATAGGTCAGCCCGCAATGAGCAACGCCCTTATCCTCGGACCGCTGCAGCGCAGCGGCACCGCCCTCCCCCTTTTTGATGCACGAGTCCCAGCAGGCTTTCCCAGCCCTGCGCTTGATCACATGGAGCACAAGCTGTCGCTCGATGCGCTGCTGGATCTGCAGGCCCCGCACACCTATGTAGTCGCCGTCAGCGGTGACAGCATGGTCGGTGCCGGCATCTTCGATAACGACCACCTGATCGTAAGCCGCGCGCTGCAGGCCCGCCCCGGACACGTGGTGGTGGCTTGCCTCAACGGCGATGTGTTTGTGAAGCGCCTGGCGCAGGATCAGGGGCAATTCGTGTTGCGCTCGGAGAATCCCACCTACTCGCCGCGCTACATCCTTGAGCAGGATGAGCTGATGATCTGGGGCGTCGTCACCCATAGCCTACGTAATCACCTGAACTATGGTTGAGCCGGTCTACGCGCTGATCGATTGCAACAGCTTCTATGCCAGCTGCGAGCGGGTCTTTCGCCCCGACCTGCAACGCACGCCCATCGTAGTGCTCAGCAACAACGACGGCTGCGTCATTGCCAGATCCGCTGATGCCAAGCCTTTCGTGAAGATGGGCGCGCTCTTTCACGAGATTCGTGGCGACCTCAAGCGCCACGGCATCGTGGCCTTCAGCAGCAACTACGCACTGTATGGCGACATGAGTGAGCGGGTGATGACCATCCTGGAAGCCCGCTTCCCGAGCACCGAGATCTACAGTATCGATGAAGCCTTCGCCGATATGACCGGCCTTCCCGAACCTCTGGAATCGATAGGTCGTCAGGTGCAGGCTGAGGTAAAACAGAAGACCGGCATTCCCGTCGGCATTGGAATCGCCACCACAAAGACGCTGGCCAAATTGGCGAATGCCGCAGCCAAGCGCTGGCAAAAGCAGACCGGGGGTGTCGTAGACATTCGCGACCCCGTTCGGCGTGACAAACTGCTCAAAGCTATGCCGGTTGAAGAAGTCTGGGGCATAGGCCCGCGCATGCGCGCTCACCTTGAAGGCATGCAAATTAGATCCGCCTGGGACCTGGCACAGATGGACGCCTGGACGTTGCGCAAGCGGTTCAACGTCCTGGTGGAGAAGACGGTGCGAGAACTGCGCGGAGTAGCCTGCTTGGAGATTGAGGGCGAGATCGAGCCCAAGCAGGAGATCTGCTCCAGTCGTTCATTCGGCAAGCGACTGCGCGAGTTACCGCCTATACAGGAGGCCGTCACCAGCTATGCCATGCGTGCTGCAGAAAAGCTGCGCAACCAGCAATCACTTTGCCGGCAAGTGCGGGTCAGCCTGCGCACGGGGATGTTCAACCCTACTGAAGCCAAATATGCCAATGGAATCCTCTGCCAACTCCCCTACCCGACCGACGACAGCCGATTGATCATCAAGGCCGTACAGGCTGGGCTGAAGCAGGTCTTCAGAGAGGGATTCAGCTACGCCAAAGCCCAAGTGCTACTCCTGGATCTCTGTCGCAAGAATGAGTACACACCAGATCTGTTCGCACCCGAACAACCCGTAAAAACCGAGCGACTGATGAGCGCCCTGGACGCCATCAACAATCGCTGGGGACGTGGAACGCTGCAGCCAGGTCGTATTGCAAAACCAGCCGAGTGGGCAATGCGTAGAAAACTGCTCTCGCCCGCCTACACCACTCGCTGGCCTGAACTCATGGTCGCAAAAGCCAGATAGCCTTCATCCGAGCGCGTCGTCTTTGATCTACGACGGCTCAGCGCACCCTTACACAGATAGCTAGCACGTCCAGCTTCAAGCGCAGGCGATGATCATCTTGGTTTGTATGTGGCGACGACACGCCCCCACTCTTCAGCATGAGGCCAATGCCAGCGCGCCGCGCTGTAGGCAGGACCAAAATCGCCCCCCCAAGTGCTAACAGATGCCTCGCCACAGCTCATCGGACTCAACAACAGCTATAAATCTGCTAGCAGTAAACCCATCAGGAAACAATGAGTCCCGGCCATCGTCATCAACCTGGTCCAGCGGCCTCAGAAGATGCTTCTCGTCACGCAGAATGACCTCCAGCGCTTCACGGGAAACTACTTTGAACCCATCGATGGACTGTCCATCAAGCTCAATAGATGTATCGACGATCCAGGCCCGCAGGTGTGCCTCAGGATGCTTGCCGCAGTAGCCTAACCTGGAGCGCAGATGTTGATCAGACGCCAGAGCTCTGGCCACCGCATGACGCTTACGTCGGAGCTGCCAAGCGGCCTTACGCAATGTGTTGGTACGATGCAGCCAAACCTCATGGGTGGTCGAGCGGATATAACCTGACTTGACCTCAATGAGCAGCAGCAGGCCATCCCGTTGGCAGATCAAATCCACCTCGCCGGCATCCTCATCGCCTGTCACGGGAGGCCGATATCCCACCTCCACGACAAAACCTTGTAGTCGAAAGCTCTCTGCCAGCGCTAGCTCGACTCTCTGCGTTTCTGCTTGTACATCAGCTCTACGTGCATTCACACGCCGCAAGTTATTGATGGCAGCCGTCAGGTTGTTCTGCTGCGCACCAACCCAAGGGAATTGGAAGCTATATCTGCCGATTTTGTAGAAGGGCTGTTCGTATAGGCGTGGAGCCGGCATCCCTGGCTGCTGCTTCAATTGCTGAGAGAGCGTTTTGAGGTCACTGGTCCAGAACTTGAGAATGGCCTTGGCTGAATCAGCACTCCCCCGCGGATGTTCATCACTCACAGTCCAGCCTTTGATCCGGCGGATTTTTTCGTCCTCCTCTGACCAGGTCATCGGAAACCTGTTCTCGCCTGACAGCAAACCATCCAAGGCCAGCCGACCGAGCGCATGAGCAAGCACGCCCGACTCGTGTAAATACCCCAGAAATGGTTGGATGTACTGACTCTGAAAGAAAACCTGGGTCAGCTCGCTCGCCAGTAATACGTGATGAAGCTGAACCTGCGCGCCATCACTGAGAGAGATCCGGTCACCCAATCCATAAATCTGCTGAAGTTGCAGTTCGCTGCGAATTGCCTTGATGTATGCCAGCCGATTTAGCTCATGATTCTCCGGTGAACCGATAATTTGCTCGGCCAAGCCAGAGACGACGAATGCCTGAACAGCACGATTCATCCAGTAATGCCAAAGCAGATCACCCTTGCGCCCAGTCCGCTGCCACCGCTCTGCTCCGGCCTCAGAGTCGTTATAGATGACTGGCTCGCCAGGTTTTAGCTGGTAACGGCACTCCGGATCGAAGCAGAACCAGTCAATCGAACCCTCGTAGTCAATCCGCTCTTGGGTTGCCGTGATCAGAACAGCCAGCCATTCGAGATTTTCACGACACCTGGCCACATCCGCATTGGGCGACTCAGGAAAAATGATCGGTGACAGGTGACGCTTCAGCGACCGCCCGAGCCTGGACTCGGTCAGGCGAAAGTCCTCTTCTGAACACGACTGAAGCTTCCTCAGGATGATGCGATCGTATACCTGCCACTGAAGATCAGAGCGTTCATCGGAGGCATCTCCAGAAAACGCCTCATAGGCCAGCACACTGAGGTAGGAAAACAGTTCCAGCAGGGACAAGTGCTCAAGGTGCTTTTCCGCGCTGATAATCAGCTCATCAAATGGTTTGAGCTGACCCAGTAAGCGGTCACAGACACCGAAGAATACTTGCCACTCAATCCCGGTGAGCGAAGCGCGCAGTTCAAGCCAAAGCGGCGAAGCAGTACGCACAAACAGCTTCGAGTAACGGATCGCCCATCTGAGGCTCTCTGGGGCATTTCCAGCCAGCTCCAGCAGGCGCTCGATGCTGATTGCAGTGTCGAAGTGCAGCACCCGAGCGAGGGCAAGACTGGCCAACTCGGATTGAGCAACTGCATCCACATCACCCCAGAACGGCGCGGCAGCCAGGCCCATCGCCCGGTCGAGAGAGGAGAAGTTTTTACCTCCTGGCCGCTGATCCAGGAAATGATGCAGGCTCTCATCAAGGGCACAGCCCTTGCCGAGAGCAAACTGACTGCCCTCATAGACCGACAGGTAATGCTGCCGGCAATGCTCCCACTTTTCTGTCATCCCACAGCGCTCACGGCAAACTTAGATTCCTGACCAAAGCCTAAGCTATCGGCGGGCTTGGGCTCCAGAGACTCAGCGCAGGTTGGAGGCTCTATTTCGGCGGTATGACATTCGGGCTGAAAATCAGAACTCCTGATGGTATGGAGTGGTCTGTCAGGGGCACAGCTGATGAGCTTAATGACTCATCAACTTCCCCCTAATCATTCCCGGCACTTCGCTATAAGGGCTTCCTAGTCGACAACGCCAACCGGATCGACACCGGTGCGTTTGCGAGTATCAGCGCTGCCGGAAATCAGGTAAACGAGGTCACTTGGCTTGTTATTGCCAAGCTCTGCGACCAACTCTTCAACCGTAAATGCGCCCTCTTCTCCGGAGCGAATGAACGGGTAGAAGTGAAAAATATGAGCCTTGTAACCGCCCATTTGAACCGGGGCCATACCAGTAAAATACTCAGTCCGGCTACGATTCATAGCCATCACTGCGTGCCCCTTCCCGCCTGCCGCTGTCGGAATCGCCAGGTCGAAAGCGATGATATCCATGAAGCGAGATTCATCTTTCATTTGGGGGATCGAGCGCATTTGGCCGAGCCAATCACTCCAGCACGACTGCAGAGCAGTGCTTGCGTTGTATTTTTCTTGCGCTTTATAGCAAAGGAAGTGTGAAAAACTGGTGCGTGGATCAGAATTACGCACTGAAGATCCGACACTTGCGAGCGCTCCAACAGCTGCAAGCCCGCCCTTCCCAGAGCCCAGCCCCGCAGTAATAAGGGGATCAGATGAACCTGCTCCGCTCTGCGGACGAAGGTCGTCAGGGCCGCCATAGGTCGGACGCATATAGAGCGGCGTCTCGATAATGGCTACTTCAGTGGTGCTGATATAGGTCAGCCGCCCCTCGGGGTACCAACTCAGTTTGGGGTAGCCGAACAGAGACATTGCCTTTTCAGTCTGTGTTTCATGAAGGCTGAGGTCCACAGGCTGGGCATTAACCCAACGATCAAGTCCAGTTTCACGGGGTATGTAGGTAACGTTCATGCCATCGACTTGGGTTGTAACCTCGCCTGGGTAGGGGAGCATTACACCTGCGCACCCTTGCAGGCCTGCGACAGTTGCGGCGGTAAGAGCGATTCGAGTTGCGCGTTTTTTCATCATGGCATGGTCTCCCTTTGAGCCTATTTTCCACACGTTTCAGAGGATGCAATCCGCACCAAGGGCGGACCGATTCCGATTACATGTAAAACAAACCCGCCAGATGGCGGGTTATGATTGTGCCGCCAGCCTACTAGTGATTAAGCAGGCTGGACTAAGGCCTTCATGGCCTATCCCAGGCTAACTTATCGCTGGAGCAACAGACAGTCGCATGCGATCAAGCGTCGCCCCGGTCGGTATATAAGCTAATCCGCCATTTAGAACTCTTATCAGCCTAGGACTGCCGCACCAAAGCACGACGCGCGCCCCACAGTAACTTATATCCCTGAATTGCACCTACTAGAGGTGCGAGATAGATTGACGGAGCCTGGCGAGCAGCAACTAGGAATTCCCGCGTAAAACCATTCATTTCTGCCTCCTATCATTTGGGCCCAGATTTAAACACTGTCAAATTTTCTGCTGCGATGATCACTAACCATTCTTTCAACTATAGCACTACCGGCGACGAGAATCACTATCACCTACATAACCTCGCACCGCCAACAGCGCCGACCTTGAAGAGGGTACACTAGCCCTTAGCACCGACTGAATAGCCAGCCACTCCCAGCTATCCCGAAGTAGGTATTTATTAGATATCAACATAGAATGCGGGAGTATATTTTGCTCGAACATGAATAGCCGATCGGCAGCGATCCGAAGCAAGCCTCAAGCGCAGCACGCCATCTTTCATCTCGACTATTAATAATACCCCATCCTTTCTGGCCGAACCGCTAGGCAGAGCACTCATCAAGCATTCCAAAATCTCTTCTCTGAGAAGATCAACAACCAACATGGCTAGTGAACTCCCTAAGGCGGCACTTCCAAGATATAGAAAGATTTCACGGACAATCTTCCCAGGCGAGTCACTAAAACTACGCACATCTTTAAATGCAATACGTCCGGACAACTCACCCCCGCCATTTGCAGAACTAAATGATGGACAACTTAAGCTACCCAACTCATCAGCAACCCCTTCTAGGCGCCAGGAAATATAGTTTGCTACCTCTTGCACACTCTCCAGGAAAAGAACCTCGGAGTATGGGCCTGGAATATTCAATCGAAACGAACCTGCCAATCTCGCTCACCTATCGTATGAAACCCTGCCAAGGGCATGCCCAGTAAACCAAGTGCAAAAGGGTTCACTTTTATGCACCTACTCCAGCAACAGGCAAGGGCCAAGCTTGGTAATTTGGTTCACTTTTGTGCACCTTTTTACATCTACCTAGCCCACTACAGAATGACCTCCCACGCCTAGGACAACACTAAAATGATACCTCATGCCTCCAATACGCAATGCACCTGCTCAACAGAGACGGTTTTTTTTGTTGGCCTCGAAGCCCCATACGCCGTGCACTTTCTCCGGATACGTGCGTGACAAAACCAGCGACAAACTCATCAGGAGGGTTGCACTGGTTCTAGCCTCTGTGAAATCATCAAGGGGTCCACTCAGGCTCATGAGAGCCTGCAGCAATGGCTAGCTGGTCCACAGCACTTCAGGTAACTACATCGATGCGACATGCGTCGACTGCAGACCAAGACCTAATGGCTTTGCCCTCCTCATGTGAGCAACGCGGTCCTAATTGGACAGCCTGTTTCTATCTCGATATCTAGCAAGCCGTCTTTTGCGCTATTAGCCGCAAAGTACTGCTACGCAAATCTATCCCGTGCGGTACGCCGACCATTTATGTTGGTTAGCTACTCACCAACCCGGTGATCCCCTCTCGTATCTCCGCTCTGCGGAGCAGCTGTGTGACACACAGCCTCGGACTATGAGAAACAATCACGCGAGAATCATTAAATGCGGCGGAGCGTCGTCAGCCCGCCAGCCGTTCTCCGCCGTCCGCCTGGGACACAAACGGCCGTGCATTTCCGGTGCAACAACCCTCTCCGGGTAACGCACCTATCAAAACCCGCAGCCAGATGCAGGGAACACTCCCTGTTAACACTAACCAACTCCTGGCGGAGCTGGGTGCGACCCTTATAAGAATTTCTATTACCCCTCTAGGGCATTAGCCCTACAACCTTCTATGGATCGCCATTTATGCCACAACACTCGAAACACGCATCAAAAAACATGGGATACGGACGAGACCCAAAATACGCAGCCAAAAACAAACTAAGAGATCACTTCAATTCCGGCCACTACGCCACCACTATCACACACAGCGAACGATTCAAACTATTTATTGACTGGATAGAAGAGCATCACAAAATAAAAGACTTACGGGACATAACCAACAGCCATTTACTAGCGTACTCAGAACATGTCAAGGCACTAATGAATGACGAGAGAATTGCTGTATCAACCGCTCACAATCGAATCTCATCATGCAACGTCGTTCTAAAAATAATGCGAGGAGACAATCATATTCGCATAGATAAAATTGCTAAAACCTTAGAAAAGAAACGCTGCTACGTCCGTAGCCAAGCTCCAGATAGGATTGATCTCGACGAAATACGCAAAGTCCAACACCAACTGAGAAACAGTGGAAAAATCCGACTTGCCGCCATCATCGGCCTCACACGAACATTAGGAATGCGCCTCAGAGAGGCAGTTTTATGCGACCTCCAGCGCTTAAAAAGGGAGGCTCAAAAATTTGGAAAAATTAATATTCAGGAAGGTACCAAGGGCGGACGAAAAGGATCTCACGCGCCAAGATGGATTAATATTACAGAATGCGCCGCCGACGCTATTGATTTTGCAATTCTCGCGTCACCACCCAACAGCAAAAATCTTCTTAACCCGAATGAAACATATATTTCATTCATACGCACAGTAGTCAGACACAAAGGCATAAATCTTGGAGGCTATTGCATCCGCAAAATCCATGATCTTAGAGCCGCATATGCCTGCGAGCGCTATGAGCAAATCACAGGACACCCAGCTCCTGTAATTGAAAAGCGACTAGCCATGTCAAAAGAGGAACTTAAAATGGACAAAGAGGCGCGTAGAATCATCAGCAGAGAGCTTGGCCACGAGAGGATAGAGATCTGCAACTCCTACATTGGGAGTTGCAAAAAATGACCTCAACAATGGAGATTTTTATTGCAGGCGTGCTCAAAGGAGCACCCGCAACTCGTAGACGCCATATACAACGAGCAAACACAATTAAACTGGCAATCGAATCACGATGGAATATTCGTCACCCAGCCCAATACCAGGTAAAACACCTGCGCTGGTTTCTATCGGAGCACACCAAGCTCGATAAACCTAACGCTCGATACCAGTATTGGTTGACCGTGAAACTGATAGTGCAGAGACGAGACAAGGTGGCTGACTGGCTGCCCCTACTTAAGGGGGAATGGGACTCTCCCTGCCAGAACGAGCGAACCTGATCCAAGAAGCCTGTGAACAATTGACGACCTGGGAACCCAGCGCCCGATGTTACAGACAATAAACACACGCTAGCCGAAAGACTTCATAAACGGCTCAGCGCAATTTCTGATTGCAGCAACTACATGCGGAGCCTGCTCGCACAGCTCGATCGAGCGGGACAGCACTCGCTCTAGGGCTTGCAACTGCTCGCGAATGACATCCTCCGGCCGAGCCACATCACACGCTTTGGCGAACTCCAGCAATCCCTGCCTCGACGCGAATAGTGACTTGTTGCCAACTAGATCCAGCGCCAATACATCCTCTGGAATGTAGGCCGTGGTATTGACGATGTCGTAGGCCGGCGCCAGCCGTGCATCGCGCTGCGTAGGGTCGGAATACAGCAGCCCGAAGTTCTTAAGGTGGGCATCACCGTTCCCGAGGATACAACTCAGGCTCACCATGGCAAACAACTGCGCCAGTGAACCCTGTACCTGTTCAGGCGGACAAAACAGGCGGATGGCCTTGGCGATAGCCGAATAACTCTTGCTGTATTTCTGCTCTGCCCCCAGCCCCATCAATGCGGCCATATCCTCGAAACCGATAGGGTTGAGTTGTTCATCCCGGTCGAAACGGCGCATGACGAACAGCTTGGTATTGTCGGACAGGTAGAACTCCGGCACTGCAATCCCGGCCTCCCTCGCCACGGACATGCAGAGGAACTCGTTGATCGCCAACCCGTGAAACTCATCCCGACCGCTCTTGATGATCAGGTCAGATGTCTTCGAGGTAAAACGCTGCGGCGCGGCGTCATGCTGCTCTGGTACCAGCACCTTGGGCTGCACGCCTGAAATCCCTGCGCGCAGAATGTAGCGATCTACTAGACCAGCAAAAATGTCTTCTGCACCATCCCAGGCCAGGATTTCCTCCAGCTTTTCCCCAGGAAACTGCTGCCTTCGCAGTAGCGCATCTACCTCTGCTGAGCTCACCGCGACACGCCCAATGGGCGAGCTGCTGCCGGACAGCGCCAGCAGCAACATGGGATCGACATTCGCCACCTTGGCCAGACGATTGCGCAGCTGCTCAAGGACATATCCTTCCGGCAGGTTCATCTGGAAGATCGGGTGCAACTCCCGGTGGCGGTATTCATCCAGGCGCACAGGCATCAGCAAACTGATCGCTGCCTGCGCTTTGGCCTCTTCGCGGTAGCGAAACAGGTAGTCCCCAGCGGAGCTGAGAATCTTCCCGCTCTCGCCCTCTGGCGTAGCCACTTGCAGCAGGACTGTCATCAGTCAAACACTCCCTGAATCTCGTCCAGCGTGGGCATGGCCGCGGGCACCAGCGCGAACTCACAGTCCAGAGCTCCCAGCACTCGTGCATAGGCAGTCATGCCTACCGACAAGTCGCCCTTCTCGATGGCGATAACCTTCTGCCGGGTAATGCCCGCGAGGGAAGCCAACTTGGCCTGGGTCAGGCCGCGATTCAGGCGGCGCTGCCGAATCTGCTCGCCAAGACGGTACGTGATTAGGGAGTAATCCATGTTCTGTATACGTGACAAATTAAATTAAATGTAACGTATACCTAACCCGACAAAAAATCAAAACTGATCCGCTCAGTTGCTAGATCAGGCGCAGGCTTGCACGGGAGCTGCTCCCAGCGGCCAGAGGAAAGTTACTTCTGCGAGATGCCGGTGCCAGCCCTAGCTTTGCCGCACTTGCCTGACCTGGCTTGCAGACAGTCGCCTATCCAACTGCCTGCAGATCAATCCGCCGATGGTACCCAGGACAATCAAAAACAGCGGCACACCAACGACTACGTATCCCAACGGATCCATCTGCTTACCCCCTTTCGAACCTAAAGACATTGGCAACTCACCCAGTTCGCCCAAACAGAAGTTACTTCTGCCCCCTTGTTATAGGCCTCAAAGCGACTCCACATGCCCATTTCTCACGATGAGTCGCTACTGGCGCTAGCTTGCGCTTTCCAGAAACAGTGGAAACTGGCCTATAGAAGTTACTTTCCCCCTCACCTTATAAGCCAGATGCTCCAGCCCCACAGCGTGGCGTACAGCATCTCATTATGGAGCACCCCATGGTCCTGATTACTGGTTTGATCATCGCATTTCCCTGCCTGATTTATTGGGTATGGAGGCAGGAATGCGCCCTGAGGAAACGCCTGGATCAGCAGTGGGAACGGCTGCCGAGCGTGAATACGTACCTAAATCGGCTCAAACGGGATGGAAAAGCAGGCATTTCGTGCTTGCTCTGTGGGTCAAGAAGCATTCGTCAACTGGGCTGGGCTGCAAAAAATGACCCTCGTCGCCTACACAAGTGCAATCACTGCAACACAACTCTATATCGGAGCTGTCGTTTATGACAAAATAGAACATATATGATTTTTTATATTCTATTTTATTCTTAAGCCTGACCCCGAAAAGGGGTCAAACCTAGGCCCTGACCTATGCCGTAGCCTCACATCATGTCCTCGAAGCAGAGCCATCTCCGGCCTGCTGAAAACCCAAAAGAGGGCTATACGATGATTTACGTAGTCAACACCATCACCCAAAAGGTTGTTGAACAAGGCAATGACATGATCACTGCCGCAGGGATTGACACTGAAAGCTTCGGTCTTATCTGTGTCCTCGATGAGGACGGTCGTGCTCATGCGATCTGGCAATACTCGAAAGAGTTGCAGAACGGTGAGATTTTCATCGACCTTTTGGATGACCTTGGTGGTGATTATGAGGTTGAACTGGATTACGCGACTAAAGACTTCGGCATTGAGCTCAGCGCTACTCAGAAATCCATTTTCAATGAAATCGAGCCTAAGCTTGGGATCCTCCGCCGAATCTGGTACGTAACTGACCAGCTGGAAAAAATCGCTGACACTATCTAAACCATCCTATTAATGAGCTGCGCCCCTGTCATGGGGCCAGATAGAAATATACCTCCCCAAAAGGGAGGTATATCTCAAGGAACAGAAGTGACATGAGTTGCTCTGTTTCCGCTTAGGCCACCTCAAGCCTATTCATCCAATAATCGCATCAGCCTTAACTAGCTGACTGCTTGCCGCAACGCACAGTAATTACACATACCGACACTCTCCAAATGCCAACCGGCCAAAATTACTGAGAAGGCAATTAATATCTCCAAGTCTATTTATCTACGAGGAGGATATATGGGCAAAATTTCGAGAAACTTATATGCAGCAATTAGAGCAAAAAACGGAAGATCGTTTCATTAGGCTCCCAGAACTCATCCACATTACCGGAAGGAAGCGCTCCACAATTTACCGAGATATCAAGGAAGGCACCTTCCCCAAACAATTTAAGCTTGGCTGCAGGTCTGTTGGATGGCTTAGCACTGAAGTTTTCATGTGGATGAAGGGCCAGAACCGCGCATAGCAGATTGCGCCCCAAAACCTAGCAGTAAATTAGCAAGGCGCCGACATAAGATTGTTAATGTCGGCGCCTTAATTTTTCACAACCCACTATCAAATTACCGACACCAGCTGCAACGAGACCCACCCACTTGCATTTCCAAAAAAAGATAGAGACTTAGCATATCTAAGGAAAATTCACAGCTAACCCAGCGGGTCATAGATATGAGAAAACTCAGACTACTGCTCAGCAAGATTATTACCATGCTATCCAAAGAATCACCCAACCTTGGATACAAAACGATAATCTATCCTAACCCTGGTCAGCCGATTGTTATTTACGACTCGCTATATCATGGACAAGTCGCTTCAGAGCAGCAGCTCAGCGAGATTTCTAAACTCTGGGAAGTTGATGAAGAATTTTTTGACGATATGAACACAGCCGATTTACGCTACCTAGCTCCAGAGTTTGGTTTTCCTACCTTGGAAGTAAATCCATGTACAGGCCTACCGATGTTGAATGATGCAATTGACGTAGCGGGGAATGTTTACGGCATGCATTACAGCGAACCAGATCCTCTGTGAGTCGCATAGGTATTGGATCGCATATGCTGGTGGGGAGTAGGCTCTCGCCACAATGCCTATCCTCGTCTCCTCCCCCGCTAACCTCATCCCACCTGGTCGTGTACCTTGGGCTCCGCATTTCCCGACGTGTAGCACAAGGGCATTGCAGGACAGACGGCAGATACCAAAAGGCCCGCCATTAGGCGGGCCTTTTGGTGCTACTTGCTACCTACTGCCAGCTTGCCGCGATAGCTACATTCAGCTGATCACGCTGCGCCTGCGCCAGATTTATGTCACCTCCTGCCGGAGCCCCAAAAGCAGCCATAGCGTTAACGAGGTTATCCACCTGATTGGCGTAGAGGGTCGAGCTTCTAGCTTGAATAGCGTCTAGCTTCTGGGCTGAGTTCTGAGCGACCCAAACCTGGACCCAAAATTGTGTGAGCCAAACCTCACAGAGCCAGACTGCTACGTAAAAATCACCTTAAGATGCCTCCAAAATCTAGACCTCTTTATGATGTCCGTTCACTCTCCAGAGCAGACTGGATACTAGCTAAATAGTGAGCCTCGCAGGACCGACCAGCTCAATCGCTACGATCAGCCATTCGAGACCGGTAATTCATCGAGCTTTACGATCAACACCAGAATTGCACCTTGCTGATTTACTCCCCCTCATCATCGAGAAGCCAAATCCACGTCTCTATTTGACGGATTTCGGATCCAGCCGAGGAAACAGTTTCGGTCGCAGAGGTAGCAGCGGAGCAAGCAGATGCCTTTGTACCCCAAGAAATTGCCGATGTCAGGCAGCGCAAACCGGCGATATCGTCCGACACAGAGGACAACCCGGAGCTAGTGCAAAGGAAGCTGACAACGCCTCACTGGCGGTTTCCTCTTTCCTCAGGCTCTTACAAACCGAAAAGGAAGCAAAAAATCGGGTAGGAGGCGGGGTCGCCCCCGCCGTCCTCCCACACCACCGTACATACGGTTCCGTATACGGCGGTTCCTGCCTACTGACAGACTGCGTCAGCGAGCTTGGTTCCGTTGATGTGTCGCCTGTGGTAACTAAGCGCCCAGACCGGCCCTCGGAGTTTCCGACTCCTACCTCCTGATGGTCTCGACCGCCGCTGTTCACGACGTTTCTGCTTTACGCTCCAACAGAGAGCACACCTGACTATCCACTCATGACAGGTTCAGCCCTTCATCGCTCCGGTTCCGAGCAACTACTACGGCCTCTGCTGACTTCTGTTCGCCCATCCCGCCACCTCTCGGTGCCGGTAGCACGTGGCAGGCCAAACAGATCTCCCAGGGTAATTCGCGCGACCTTCCTGCTTATGCCTGTCGGATTTACGTCGTAGCGTTCCGTGCAAGTATCGGGCTTTGGCAATCGTTGCTACCTCACCCCGCTACGCCGCCTCTATCCGCTTCCTGTTCGTCAGGCCAGCATTTTGCCTCGGGCTTCCTTCAGATTCGCAGTCGCCCGCGACACCCTTGCCTTCAGCTAACACTTCCCCTTGCCGGGTGTGTAGAGGACTTTCACCTCCAAATCGTCCGACTCACCACCACAGTGAGCCGAACAGCGCCAGTCACGGCACTACGCGCCATGCCTGGCGCACATCGGGTAGGAGGCGGGGTCACCCCCGCCGTCCTCCCACACCACCGTACGTACGGTTCCGTATACGGCGGTTCCTGCCTACTGACAAACAGCATCAGCGAGCTTGGTTCCGTTGATGTGTCGCCTGCGGTAGCTAAGCGCCCAGACCGGCCCTCGGAGTTTCCGACTCCTACCTCCTGATGGTCTCGACCGCCGCTGTTCACGACGTTTCTGCTTTACGCTCCAACAGAGAGCACACCTGACTATCCACTCATGACAGGTTCAGCCCTTCATCGCTCCGGTTCCGAGCAACTACTACGGCCTCTGCTGACTTCTGTTCGCCCATCCCGCCACCTCTCGGTGCCGGTAGCACGTGGCAGGCCAAACAGATCTCCCAGGGTAATTCGCGCGACCTTCCTGCTTATGCCTGTCGGATTTACGTCGTAGCGTTCCGTGCAAGTATCGGGCTTTGGCAATCGTTGCTACCTCACCCCGCTACGCCGCCTCTATCCGCTTCCTGTTCGTCAGGCCAGCATTTTGCCTCGGGCTTCCTTCAGATTCGCAGTCGCCCGCGACACCCTTGCCTCTGGCTAACACTTCCCCTTGCCGGGTGTGTAGAGGACTTTCACCTCCAAGTCGTCCAGTCCACCACCACAGTGAACCGAACAGCGCCAGTCACGGCGCTACGCGCCATGCCTGGCGCACAACGAAAAAGCCCTGCACAAGGCAGGGCTCATCGTAAATCACTTGGGGAAGCACTCGGATGAAGCTTAGTGATTGCATGTAGGAATCTACTGCTCACTTTCACCCCCGCCAAGGCGGGGAATACATACTACGTCAAACCCAGATTGCTCAGGATTTACGTTCACCCCCGCCAAGGCGGGGAATACACACTACGTCAAACCCAGATTGCTCAGGATTTACGTTCACCCCCGCCAAGGCGGGGA
>ERZ1673962.165-NODE-165-length-55549-cov-4.999315_pt1 | contig 55549 bp, 56 predicted proteins | sample MGYA00580188_ERZ1673962 | MGnify/ENA primary metagenome ERZ1673962 (study PRJEB41334, sample SAMN05608104) | rock metagenome | biome: terrestrial subsurface; feature: shale formation; material: shale | place: USA: Pennsylvania ... | reverse complement strand
TCACTTATCACTTGTCACTTGTCACTTGTCACTTGTCACTTGTCACTCAGCACTCAGCACTCAGCACCCGGATCTCGGGCCTCAAACGCGGCCTCATCATAAAATTTCCCCGCGGAAAGTCAAGTCCTTATGCGTATGCCCTTTCCGCAAAACCTCAGGATACGACATTCTGCGCTCGGCCCGCCAGAAAGGCCCGTACGTTCTCAACGACGATGCTCATAAGCCGCTGGCGGGCTTCCTGACTGGCCCAGGCAATATGCGGCGTGATAAAGGTTTTGGGCGCACTCAGTAATGGATTATCGGCAGGTGGGGGCTCCTCGGACAGGACATCGGCCCCGAAACCGCCGAGACGCCCTTCGGCCAGGGCCAGGGCGACGGCCGCCTCATCGAGCAGCGGCCCCCTTGCCGTATTGATCAGCAGGGCCGTCGGTTTCATCAATGCCAGCAAAGAAGCATCGACGAGGTGCCGGGTAGCGTCGGACAGGGGGCAGTGCAGGCTGGCCACATCGCTGCATCGAAACAGATCATCCAGCGACACAAAGGTCACTTCGCCCCGCCGTACGAATTCCTCGTATTTTTCGGGATGAGCGGTATGGGCAATCACACGCATCCCGAAAGCGCGTCCGATGGCTGCCACCTGACGGCCGATCTGACCGAACCCGACCAGCCCCAGGGTCAAGCCGTCCAACTCGATCAGCGGCCGATCCCAAAAGCTGAAATCGGGGCTGCTGCTCCAGCGGCTCTCTTCTCTGACGAGATGACTGTGGTGGCCGACCTGCTGAGTCATCTCCAGCAGCAGGGCGAAAACCATCTGTGACACAGATCGGGTGCTGTATGCCGGCACATTGGTCACCACAATCCCGCGTTGCCGGGCCGCAGCCGTATCGACGATATTGTAACCGGTGGCAGTCACACCGACATAACGCAGACTTCCAAGCCGGGCAAACAACGATTCATCGAATTCCACTTTGTTGGTAAGTATAATCTGTGCGCCTTCGGCGCGGGAAATCACCTCATCCGGCAAGGATCGTTCATAGACGGTCAACTCACCCAGTCCGGCCAGTGCATCCCAGCTGAGATCGCCGGGATTAAGCGTATAGCCATCCAGCACCACTATTTTCATCATTCCCCTCCCGAAGACGTTCCGGAACGCGCTGAAACCTTGACGCCGACCAGTTTGCAACCCAACCGCCTGGCCTTCGCCTGCGCCCGCGCAGGAAGTTTCTGATTCTCCTGTTGCGCAACCTGTCCGATAATCAGCAGCCCGACGGAGCGGGCCCCAAGCACCGTAGCCGCAGTCTTCAACACCCGCGGAGCGCCGCCAAAAAGGCGGGCCATGAATGCCGGCATGGCGCAGGACAGAAGGAGTGCCGCCTTGCGGGGCCGTTTTACGGAACGCAATCTGGGCACTCGTGCGCCCCATGGCCACCACGCGTAGCAGACCAGGCGCTCGACGAAACGTTTGGTCAAGGCCGTAACGCTGAAAAAATTGATGGGCGAGCCGAGTACAAAACCGTCGGCGCCCTCCAGGGTTTCGAGCAACGCCGCCATGTCGTCCCTGATGACGCAAGTTCCGCGACGATCGCCCCGATCCTGGGTACAGCTGCGACAGTTGTCACAGAACTCGATATGATTGTCCAGCAGATAGATCTTGCGCACACTGGCCCCGGATTCCGCGGCAGCCGACAAAACCTCATCGACTGCGGAATCGATAATGTGGCCTTTGCGATAGCTGCCGACTACGCCAACGATCTTTTTGGGCTGCTGCATAGAACCCCCAGCGGTTAGAAGTTACGCCACCAGCATAAACGCCATACGCATCATCGGCTCCGTCTGATTGGTCAGTATCCGCATATCGTAACCGGCCCGACGTGCCGCACCGAAAAGGTCGACTCCCAGGGCTTCCGGGCTTGGCCGCACTTCATCCGGATGGCGGCAGGAGTTCCGCTCACCGGTGCAGATATCGCAAAGCCGGCAAGGTCCGGGGAAAAGCGCCAGGGCCTGCGAAAAACCGGCCAGAAAAATCGCCCTTTCCAGAGCCAGGAGTTGCCGGCTGACATGACGAAGCCATGCCGCATCCTGCTCCAGGTCTTCCACGGTTGCCGACAGGCGGATCAAAACGATATGCCGATACTCCAGGAACAGCTCGCGACATTCGTCCAACGACGGCGCCGATGGCGGGCACGCGCCCAGGCGCCCGTAATTGGGGCAGCCGTAACGGCACTTGAACCGCACCCACCGCCGAACGGGCAACTGGGTGCCGCAAAGCCAGCGAAAATCATCGTAGCCGCTTGTCTTGAGAATCTGTCCGGCTCTGGATCGGATCGACATACAGCCTCCCGGCTTCACCCCTGGTAGGTTTGGGCTCGCAGCTTTAGTTTTCTGGCCAGGTTTTCCACCGCCATCATCAAAGACAGAGACAAAGCCGAATTTTTGCTGAAATCGGCAGGTACGAGGTTGGACACCCTGTCATCCTCGATGAACCCCCAGGCGCGCCCCCATTTGGCCTTGTTGGCTCGGTCGAATACCCCGATGGCATAACCGCCATTGCGGCGAATCAGCGAAAAACAAGGGATATCGGTAAGTCCGTCTCCAACCACGATCATCTGGTCGAAGGGCACACGCAACTGCTGCTGCCCGAGCTTGCGATTGACGGCGAACGGCTCGCTGCGATACTCGGGACCGGTGATACCTTTGGCAATCTGGAACAGAAAGCGGGTTTTATCCGTAAAGCTGACGATATTCTTCGGATATACGATGTCGCCTTTTTCGTCGTAATGAAATTCACAGGCCCAGATATCGTTGAAATGCCGTGCCAGGCGCGTATGCCGCAGGATGTCGCCGATACCGCTGCTGATCAGATAGAATTCGATTGCAACCCGCTCGTTGATGGATTGGGCATGCCTGCGCACCCGCTCGAAAATGCGCGTGGCCCCGGTAAAGGGCTTGATGCGCTTACCCCAACGCAAAAAATCATCCCTCCGGATAGGGGGACCGTTGTCGGACAGGACGATCATTTCATAAAGGTAAGCCGGCACGGGATCCCAGCCGTTCTCGATGCGCGGCAGAACCTTATGTTGCCAGAAATGCGGCACATCGATACCACGAGTGTCGAGAAAACTCGAGGTGCTGTCGGGGGCCAGGGTATCGTCGAAATCGAATACAATCGCTATGGTTTCCTGCATAGGTCTCTTTACCAAAGGTTACCGGAACAGGTTCTGCCCGCAAGGTTGAAAATTCACCAGAACAATCCGCCCCGAAAACACTGCCGATTCGTCGGCGCTCGGCGACAATGCCACACCACCTTTAACACAAAACAGAGCATAAAACCACGTTGAAGCGGACCATATGCGCAAATCCAGTCAAGTCGTTAAATGGTTTTCCATCCGGAGTTTCCGGAAAAACCCTGCCTGGAATTTTGTTACCATAAGCATCATCCCGACAGCCATCCATTAAATGGTATTTTGACAATTCTCCGTCATTTCCACTATTCTATTCACCCATGTTCGATGGTATATTGCGCCATGTCGGAAAACATGGGAACACATTTTCATCAATATTTTCCTGCACATTATAAGCTTAAATACAATTAAACCAATTAGACCGTCCTCCGCCTTGGCCGGGTTTGCCGGAAACCGAGGCAGCTGTCCGCGCTGCGTGAATTCCATCGGCGCCGACCGTCACCACTTGAGACCTTAACGTCGGTCTCTCCCGCAAAGGGGGACGTTTACCTTCCGGGGAGAACCAGGATGAAAATCCAAGGCAAAATAATCGCCATGGGTGTTACTCTGGTCGTGCTCACGACGGCGGCCATCGTCGGCATCACCCATTTTCAGGAAAAACGCATCGGCCAGCGCGTCAGCGATGTCATAGAGAACCAGGCACGGCAGGAAACCGCCAAGGTGGCCCGCAGCATCCACCTGATGTGCGAGGTCATGCGCGAATCAGTGACCGAAACGGTACTGAACAACCTCAGGGTAGCCGAAACCCTGCTGCAGCGTGAGGGCGGTATCAGCTTCGCCCCCGAGACCATGAGATGGGTCGCGGTGAACCAATTCACCAAGGAAACCACGGCGCTATCTCTGCCTAAAATGCTCATAGGCGACCGGTGGTTCGGTCAGAACCGCGACGCCGCGCACCCCACCCCGCTGGTCGATGAGGTAACTCAACTGGTAGGCGGTACCGCCAGCGTGTTTCAACGCATGAACGAAGACGGCGACATGCTGCGCATCGCAACCAACGTCCTGCAGAGCAACGGCATGCGGGCGATTGGCACCTACATTCCGGCCCAGAACCCGGATGGCAGCCCCAATGAGGTCATTACCGCAGTTCTGCGCGGAGAAACTTTTCTGGGGCGGGCATTCGTGGTCAACGCCTGGTACATCACGGCATACCTGCCCCTCTGGGATGCAAATCACAAGGAGATCGTCGGCGTTCTCTATTATGGCGCCAAACAGGAAAATGTCGCCAGCCTGAGAGTCGGCATCAAGGCCATGCAGGTCGGCAAGACCGGTGAAGTTTTCATTCTTGGAGGAAAGGATGAAAACCGCGGCATTGTGCAGATCAGTCGCCAGAGCAAACTTGAAGGAACCAGTTTGTGGGATTACCAGGATAGCCGGGACGGCAGTTTTTTTATCCGCAACCTGATCGCCAAGGCCACGACTCTGCATACCCCTTCCGAAAACGACGTCCCTGTGGCCTTCGAACGGTTCTCCTTCCGTCATGAGGGGGAAGAAGCTCCCCGCATGCGCACTGCAGCCATATCCTATTTTGAACCATCGGACTGGGTCATCGTCGCCGTCTTCAACGAAGACGACCTGCAAACGGCCCAGGCAACGGTCAAGGCGGGCCTGTTTTCCATCATTCGTGCCGCCATGACCGTAGCGGCATTGGTTCTGGTGGTAGCGATCGTGATCGGTTTGATCATGGCCCGAAATATCAGCAAACCGCTCAAACAGACTCTCGATATGATCCTCGACCTGGAAGAAGGCAAGCTGGATCAGCGACTGAACCTGTCGCGGGCCGATGAAATTGGAGAGATTGCGGTTGCGGTGGACCATTTTGCGGACAACCTTCAGGAAGAGATTCATACGGCCTTCGACAAACTGGCTCATGGCGATTTTACCTTCAAAGCCAAAGGATTGATTGCCAAGCCGCTGGCCAGAGCCAACGTCGCCTTGAACGAACTGATACAGGAAATCCAGGATATTGCCGATCAGGTCGCAAATTGTGCCGCACATGTGTCGCCCCTGCCGGAGACCAACCCATCCGAAGAACAGACGGATACCGGCGACCATGCCGTGACGGAAGGTTTCGCCCAGACCGTGGTCGAGATGAACGCTTCGGCCGAAGATATTTCCAAAATCATCAAGATCGTCGAAGAGATCGCTTTCCAGACCAACTTGCTGACCCTGAACGCCGCCATGGTGGCAACCCGCGACGGGCAACGCGGCAAAGGGTTTGCTGCGATTGCCGAAGAAGTGCGGAACCTGGCCGCACGCAGCGCCCGCGCGGCCAAGGAAACGGCGGACTTGATCGAAAGCACAGGCGATTCCGCCGAGGAAGGCACCGATCTTGCCGACAACACCGCCCAGGCGCTTCGCAAAATCGTCGCAGGTATCGGAAAGATCACCGACCTTGCTTCGGAAATCGCCGTAGCCAGCCGGGAGCAGACTCTGGGCAGTCAGCAACTCCCGCCGGGACCGGATGCCGGCGAAGAAAACAAGCAGCTCCCTGACAGTGAGGAAAGTGAAGAAGCCGCCAAAACCCTTGCCGAACAAGCTCAGCGATTGAAAGAATTGCTCGCCAGCTTCAAGGTCATGCAAAAAAACAATCTTGCCGCCTGGACGGAACTGCAGACCCAGGCCATGACCCGCAAGGCCAAAAAACAATCCAAGCGTCTGCTCAAAGGACCGGACTCGTGCCGGGATAAGTGATTTTATTCCCGACAGGTTCAGGCAGGAAAATGCCGGATCCGGCGGCAATATATCCCGGCCGGTACCGACCTCATGCCGACTTGCGACGAAGCCAGCACGGGATCACGGCCAGGCCGCTGAACAACGCCAGCCCGGCCGCAGCGAATAATACCTGCAGCCCCAGCCACTCGCCGATGTAGCCGAGCAGAATGGACCCGGAAAAATTGCCGCCGTCCAGAGCTCCGGTATAAACTCCGGTGATTTTACCGCGAATACCGCTCGGTTCGTCACGTACCGCCAATGAATTGAGGGTAGGAAACAGCATACCGTGCCCGCAGCCTGTCACGGCGCCGGCCAGAGTCAGACTCCAGGAATGTTGCGCTACGGTCAAAGACATCAGCCCCGCCCCCGTGACCACCAGAGCGTAGGGAATAACCCGCAATTCACCGACCCGGTCGGCCAGTCGTCCTCCCCCCAACCGCACCATGGCGGCCGCCACCGAATAGGCAACGAAAAACAGCGAGACATGCGCAATATCGCGTGCTGCCGCCAGAGGTGCCACAAAATTTCCGGCACCGGCCTGCCCGATACCGAACAACACCGCCAGCAACGCCACCCCCATCATCTTCGGACGCTTCAGAACATCGAAAAACGAAACCTTCAGATCAACGAAACGCAACTCGTACTCGGGTTCCGACAACGGCAGATGGGCCGCCATTCCGACACCGGCCAGCAGCGCCGCAACCACGAACATGGCGAAAAACCCGGCGCGATGCAGGGCAAACTCGGCCAATGCCGGACCGGCTGCCATGCCCACCAGCCCGGAAATGCCGAAGATACCGATACCTTCGTTGAGACGTGCCGACGGCACGATGTCGGCCACGAAGGTAAAAGCGGCGGTAAAACACAGAGCCATGCCGATGCCGTGCAGGATACGTATCAGCAGCAGAACCGCGTAAAATCCTTCAAGAGGACCGGACAGAAGCATATAGCCCGCCGGCAGGCCGACCATCATCAAGGAGCCGACGGTAAAGCTGCGACGACGACCGATACGGTCCACCAGTCCGGAAACCCAGGGCCGGCAGAGAGTGGCGGCCAGGCCGAATACCCCCATAATTATACCGATATCGGCTTCGGAACCGCCGTGCGCCTCGACAAACAGGGGAAAAAGAAAAAAGACGCCGAAACTGGCCGCCGTGGAAAAGTTGGCCAAAGACATCGCCCAGAAGGCCGGACTGTACAATTTTGGGGAGGAATCCGTCATGCAGGCTCCAGCAAACGTGAAAAAGAAAAGGCAAAAAACGATTTACGGTTGCATCCGGTCAAGATTTGATTAATGTAAAACCATTACCTTTTTACGCAACCATTGCAAGGAGGAGACATGAACCAGATCAAACCATGGCTTACCACCTACGGGCTCAACCTGCTGGGCGCTGTCCTGATCCTGGTGATCGGGCTGTGGCTGAGCAAAATAATCGCAAAACTCGTGCGCAGGCTGATGAATGCCCGCAATCTCGATTCGACGCTGGTCGCTTTTTGCGGCAATCTGGTCTATGTGATCCTGGTGACCTTCGTCATCATCGCCGCAATGAGCAAGCTCGGCGTGCAGACCACCTCGCTGATCGCCCTGATAGGTGCCGCCGGGCTGGCCATCGGCCTGTCGCTGCAGAGCTCGCTGTCCAACTTCGCCGCAGGCATCATGATGATCATCCTGCGTCCCTTCAAGGCCGGCGATTATATCGAAGGAGGCGGCATGGCAGGCACCGTGGAACTGATTCATATCTTCAGCACCCGGCTGAAAACGCCGGACAACCGTACCGTCACCATCCCCAATGCCAAACTGATGGGCGACAACATCATCAACTATACAGAACGCGGCACGCGGCGCATGGATCTGGTCATAGGCGTCAGCTACGACGACGACATCCGGCAGGTCAAGCAGATTCTGCTGGATATCATTGCCGAGGACAAACGCTTCCTGACCGATCCGGAACCGGTCGTGGCGCTGAACGAGTTCGCCGACAGCAGCCTCAATTTCGTGATGCGCCCCTGGATCAGCGTCGCCGATTACTGGCCGACCTACTTCGACACCATGGAAAAGATAAAGCTGCGTTTTGATGAAGCCGGGATCTCCATTCCATTTCCGCAGCGGGATGTTCACCTCATTCCGAACCCGGAAAGCGGCAACTGAGAAAATCTATTACGAATCATGTCGATCGCCCTGGGAAATATCATCTCTCAGGGCGATTTTCTTTTGGTGGCACGGGTCGGCTTCGCCCGCCAGGGGTCTTCCGGCCAGGGATGTTTGGGATAACGTCCGTTCATTTCACGACGCACCTCAGGATAAACCTTATCCCAGAAATGTCGCAGGTCCTGGGTAACTGCCAGAGGACGACGTGCCGGTGACAACAGATGCAACTGCACAGCCAGCCGCCCGCCGGCGACCTTCGGAGTATCGGCCAGGCCGAAAACTTCCTGCAGTTTTACCGCCAGGATCGGCGGTCCGTCCTCTTGATAGGTCAAAACCACATGATGACCGCTTGGCACCTCCAGACGAGTCGGCGTATCCGATTCCAGACACTGTTGCTGCGCCCAGTCGAGACGGCTGCGCAAAACATCGGCCAGGTCGAGTTTCTGCAGATCCGCGACACGCCGCATGCCCGCCAGGTAAGGTCCAAGCCATATCTCGAGATTTGCCGCCAAGGCTGCATCGGACAGTTCCGGCCACGCTTTTTCGGGGCGGGTCCGGGCGAGCAGGGCGACACGATACTGCAGCTGACGGGCTCGGTCGTTCCAGGGTAAAACGTCCAGACCGAGTCGGCGCACACCATCGAGCAATGCATCGGCCGTTTCATCGATACCCGCGTCCGCAGGTCGCGTCCCCAGCAGCAAAGCTCCCAGGCGCCGCTCCTCCTGCGCTACGACCCGCTGCTGCTCGGCATCCCAGAAAACCCGGCGGCGCCAACCGAGACGCTCGGCGTAAAAGTCTTCCAGAAATTCGCGACTGATCGCGCTGGCCATATGGATATAGGCGTCACCACCCCGCCCACCGCTGACCAGAACGGCAACCAGAAAATCAGCACCCCGCACCCCGCTACGCGGCGACAGACAGCCCCCCTGGCCATTGGCGAGCAGGTATCGGGAAGAACCGGCTTCGCGCCGCTGCGCCAATCGGTCGGGATACGCCGCCAGCAACAAACGACCCACGTCAGCTCCTTCCGGCAACCGTTCATCTTCGGGCCGCCGCAAACGCAGGCGCCGGCGCCAGGCGCCGGCGGCACGAGCCACAGCCCGCCAAGCGGCCGGATCGATGCCATCCGCCAAAGAGGTATTGCTGCGCCAGGCCTGCAAAGCCTCGAGGCGTTCCAGCAGATCGCAGCCTGTAGGATAAGCCGCACGCCTTACACCGCGGAGCATATCCCGTTCTTCCAGCAATGCCGCCAGATCGCAGGCCAGGCCTTCGCATCCCGAACCGCGCCCGGCCAGCAACAAAGCGGCGATCCGCGGGTGGGTCGGCAGCATGGCCATGGCCTCGCCCAGGGGCGTCATTCGTTCCCTGTCGTCCAAGGCTCCCAATTGCCGCAGCAAATCCCGGCCGGCAGCCAGGGCGCCTGCCGGCGGCACATCGAGCCAGCTCAAGGAAGAGACATCCTGCACTCCCCAGTGTGCCAACTCCAGGGCCAGAGGCGCCAAATCGGCATGACGTATTTCCGGTGGGCTGTAAGGCAGCAATCCCCCATGGGTAGCCTCGGTCCAGAGCCGGTAGCAGCGTCCCGGCCCCAAACGCCCGGCCCGCCCGGCCCGCTGTTCGGCATTGGCGGCGGTAATCCGTGTGGTCACCAGGCGCGGCAGCCCCGAGCCCGGATCAAACCGGGCCTGACGCATGAATCCGGTGTCGACCACCACCTTCACCCCTTCGATGGTGAGGCTGGTTTCGGCGATATTGGTCGCCAAAACCACCTTGCGCCGCACTCCGGGGCGCAGAGCACGCTCCTGCTCGGAAAAAGGCAATTCGCCGTACAGGGGACAGACCTGCACATCATCGACGGCCGGTTCCTGCAGCAGCTCACGGCAACGCCGTATCTCCGCCGCACCGGGCAGAAACACCAGGATGTCGCCGTCGGCTTCACGTGCTGCTCGCCGTACCGCTCGGGCCGCGACTTCGGGCAGCGGCCCCCGGGGTTCCTGCGGCAGATAACAAGTATCGACAGGGTGACGACGACCGGGACAACTCAACAGGGGAGCATCTTCCAAAAGCCGGGCGACCGCGTCGCCATCCAGAGTCGCCGACATCACCAGAAGTTTGAGATCCTCCCGCAAGCCGAGCTGCGCATCCCGACACAGGGCCAAGGCCAGGTCCGAATGAAGGTTGCGTTCGTGGAATTCATCGAAAATGACCAGCCCGACCCCCTCCAGCATCGGATCGGCCTGCAGGCGCCGAGTCAGTATCCCCTCGGTAACCACCTCCAGGCGTGTCGCTTGCGTAACACGCCGGTCGAAACGAATGGCGTAACCGACGGTATCGCCTACCGATTCCCCACGACAGGCCGCCATATATTTTGCGGCATTGGTCGCCGCCAGCCGGCGCGGCTCGAGCATGAGAATCCGCTTTCCAACCAGCCAGGGTTCTTCGAGCAGCGCCAGAGGCACGCGGGTGGTTTTGCCAGCCCCCGGCTCCGCCTGCAGAACCGCAGCCTGATGCTTACAGAGAGCTTGGCGCACATCGTCGAGAACATCGTCGATAGGCAGGTGTTTTTGGTGCGAAATCATAACGGGACGGCGATTCTTTGTTGAGGCAATCGGTTGCGTTCCATGGGCATTCTGTATCAGGCCAGACGGATGACTTCAACCAGCAGCTCGGCCACCCGCACCATATCCGCGACCCGCACCGATTCGTGGATGGTATGCACATCGGTCATGCCGGTGCCGATAATAACCGTTTCGATGCCGTGACCGTTGAAGATATTGGCATCGCTGCCACCGCCTCCATCCTGTAGGTCAACGGAACGATCCAGACGCTCCGCCGCCTTTTCGATCAACTTCAGAATGCCGGCCCCCGGCAACACCGCCATATGCGGATAGTCGCTGAGAACCTCCGTTTCGATGGTCACCGGCACCAGATCACCCTGGATGACCTGCTGGGTCGCTTCGGCCGCATCCCTGAGGCAGGCAAGCATGTGCTCGGTCTGGGCCTGCAATTTGGAGGGATCGTGACTGCGCGCCTCCCCCTCCAGAACGACCTGTCGCGGAATGATATTGGTGGCCTGTCCCCCCTGTATGGTGCCGATATTGGCGGTGGTTTCATGATCGATGCGGCCGAGGCACATATTTGCGATCCCTCGGGCGGCGGCAACGATGGCGGAAACGCCGTTTTCAGGCTCGATGCCTGCATGGGCCTCCCTGCCGGTGAGCACGATGCGCATTTTGTTGGCGGCCGGAGCGGTGTTGATAACCCGGTCGATACCGGCGGTATCGAGCCCCAGGCCGCGTTTCGACACCACTCTGGAGTAGTCGAGGTGTTTTGCGCCCAGCAGACCTTTCTCCTCACAGACAGTGACAACAATCTCGATCATGCCGTGGGGAATTCCCTGTTCCCCGACCACCTCCAGGGCCTCTATGATTTCGGCCAGACCCGCCTTGTCATCGGCACCGAGAATGGTATCCCCGGCACTGGTAAAGACACCGTCCCGGAGAACCGGCCGCACCCCTTCGACGGGTTCCACCGTGTCCATATGCACCGACAGCAGCAGCGGTTCACAGTCCCTGCCGTTGGCCGGCAAGGTGGCAATGAGATTACCGCATTCGCTGCCGACCTTGGGGCCCGCGTCGTCCATCAGCACCGTCATGCCCAGACGTTCGAAACGTTCAATCAGATAGCGACACATCTCTCCTTCCCGGAAGGACGGACTGGCTATGCCGGCCTGTCGTGCAAACTCATCTGCCAGACGTTTACTGTTAACCATTATGATTATCCTTTTTTTTGAATAAAATCGGCCCCTTCGAAACAGGCCCTCCGCACATTTGAATTCGGGGCTTCAGAATCGACCTTAGACTATTTTACCGCTCTTTGGCAACGTCCTTGCATTCTCCCGGCATATGACCGCAACCGCTGGACAATGAGACCGAGAACCTGTTAGCATACCGCAATTCCGGTCGGGAACGACTTGAGCATGCCCCGACCATCACCGATATCGACCAACCACGAAGTGAATGAAATATGATGCATGATATACAACCACCCCGGCGTTTTCAAAAAATGAAACCGAAACATCCCGGAGTCAAGTACGGTCTTTTACTTGGAGGCGTGGCGCTGGCCTGTTTTTTATTCGGCTTGTGGATCGGCGGGCCCTCGAGCAACCAGCAGCAGGCGACTGAAGCGGCAGTTTCGGAACCCGAGACGCCAAAGGCTCCGCTCGTCGATCGTAAAATCATCAAAGGCACCATTCAGCCCGGCGATACCGTTACGTCGCTTTTGGGAGACTTTTTTTCGCCGCAGCAGATCCTTATCCTCAGCCAGTCGTCCAAACCGGTCTTTCCCCTGACCAGGCTTTGCGCCGGCCAGCCCTATGAATTGTGCCTGCTCGACGGTAACTTCGACAGTTTCGTATACGATATCGATCGCGAAGAACAACTTGTCGTAAGACAGGATGACGACGGCTTCGCCGTCAGCAAAATTCCCATCGAATACACGGTTAAAACCGACCTGGTGACGGGAGTAATCGATTCCAGCCTGTTCGAAGCCGTGGTTGCCAGCGGTGAAAAAGAAGTACTGGCCATTTCCCTGGCCGATATTTTCGCCTGGGACGTCGACTTCATCCGTGACATCCAGGTCGGCGACTCTTTTGAGGCTCTGGTGGAAAAACGTTTCCGGGAAGGCGCCCCTGCCGGCTACGGGCGCATTCTGGCGGCACGGTTCACCAACCAGGGACATATCTATAACGCCTACTTGTTCAAGGATGGCGACCAGCCTGCCGCCTACTACGACGAAAACGGTCGCAGCGTGCGCAAGGCCTTCTTGAAAGCCCCCCTGTCCTTTTCGCGCATTTCCTCGGGATTCAACATGAGGCGGCGACACCCCATCACCAAAAGGATCAGCCCCCATCCCGCCATCGATTATGCCGCGCCCACCGGTACGCCGATCAAGACGGTGGCCGACGGTACGGTCATCTTTGCAGCCTATAAGCGCTACAACGGCAATTGCGTCAAGATCCGTCACCCCGGCGGCTGGATGACCATGTACAACCATATGAGCCGCTTCGGTCGCGGTATCAAGCGTGGGATGAAAGTCAGGCAGGGACAGCTTATCGGCTATGTCGGCACGACGGGGAGATCGACCGGGCCGCACCTTGATTTCCGCATGTATAAAAATGGCGTGGTGGTAAACCCGCTTAAAGTCAAATCTCCGCCCTCGGCTCCGGTTTCCTCAAAACACCTGACCGAATTCAAACAGACCGTAAATATGCTGGCGGCCCGTTTCGAAAACCAGGCCCCCGTCCAGACGGCCCAGTTGGACAACGCCACAAAACCATCGCCCTCCGAAAACCAGGCCCTCGCGAATTAATTTCCAAAATGAAAAGGCCTCTTTTACGGAAGAAAAATTTACGAAAGGGCAATAACGGAAAATCCTTTTGAACCATCTTCTGCATCTATACCTGGTCGACCCCTTTCCAGACCCTCGTCTCGGAACGTTATTCGGGGACTATGTCAAAGGACTTCCGGACCCGGGCCTGCGAGAGGGCATTCGCTACGGCATTACCCACCACCGGCAGGTCGATCGCTTTGCCGAAACAGCTCCCGCTTTCCGTCGCAGCAAACATCGGCTCAATCCAGCGCTGCGACACTGTCGCGGGATTGTCGTCGATATCGCATACGATCATTTTCTGGCACAGAACTGGGAAACCTACCACCATCAGCCCCTGGGTCAATTCGCCTCCTCCATCTACCGGCTGCTGGAAGACAACCGGAACGTTCTGCCCCAAAGGCTGAGAAACAGCCTGCCGAAAATGCTGGCCGCCAACTGGCTGGTGGCATTGCGCAAACTCGATCACATCGACGCTGTCCTGCATCGTCTGGCGACCCGGTTGAGCCGGCCCAACCTGCTGAGTACAGGCAAACAGGAAATTCTACGTCATCGTCCCGGCCTGGAAGCCGATTTCACCGCCTTCATGGTTGACGCCCGCCGCTTTTTTCAATCCGAATCAATCTGACCTGCCCTCCCGCCCCGACAACAAACACCGTTAAAAAACATTCTTTAATCTATTGACAATAACATTTATTTTAATATATTAATGGCCTGCACGGTTACAGTTGATCGCACCCGCCAAATCCTCCCCCATCCAACTGTATCACCCGGAAATAAATGCCTTCAAACCTTGGTGCAACCCGACGCCCTTTGTTACATCCTCAAAAACAAGGCATCAGGAATGAAGGCCATTCAAAGGAGGTTTTTATGCCAGGAAAAATTCGACAAATGATCGATACCATCATCGGGCAATCCGCTGCGGGCAATCCCATGCTCCAACGCGTGATCAAAACCAAGATGATCCTCAAGGGCATCAACCCAACAAAGTTCACGGATGATTCGGAGGACGATCCTGCCATCATCGCCAAACTGGAAAACATGATGCACTCCTTCGGTGCATCCGCTTCAAAGACCGAAGAAACGACCGCGCAAAAATCCTCTCATGGAAAAATTCAAACAGCGTTTTCCTCCCTTCCGACAACCGCAGATTGCGTGAAGGATCTGAGAAAGAAGCTTTCCGCTGTCGATCCCGTGATGGTCATTTTTTTCGCCTCCACCAGGCACGACCCCGAAACCATAAGCCGCTACATGAAAGAGGCTTTCCCCAAGACGCAGGTGTTCGGCTGTTCGACTGCGGGGGAGATCACCAGCGGGCGGATGCTCTCCGACTCGGTGGTGGCCATGGGATTTGACGATGCCATGATAAGGGACCTCAAAATCGAAATCGTCCGGCCGATAGACCAGCGGTCCGTCATCGAACAAGCGTGCAAAAATTTCGAGATGCATTTCGGCCAATCCGTCACCAGCATGGATCCGGCACGCTTTGTGGGCATTTCCCTCATCGACGGCCTGGCCGGGGCTGAAGAAAACTTCATGGAAACGCTCGGCGATCTTACCAGCGTTCCTTTTATCGGCGGATCGGCCGGAGACGACCAAAAGTTCTCCTGTACCTACATCTATGCCAACGGCAGCACCTACACCGATGCCGCTCTGATTGCCCTGCTCAAACCGGGCACCGCTTTCTCCTTCATCAAGACCCAAAGTTTCCGACCTTTGGGTAAAACCCTGAAGGTAACCCGTGCCGACGAAGCCAAACGCCAAGTGCTGCAGTTTAACGGCAAACCCGCTGCCCAGGCTTATGCCGAGGCCATCGGCGTGCCGGCCGATACGATCAGCAAGCACTTCATGCGAAACCCCATCGGCCTCATCATCGAAGGGGAACCCTTTGTCCGCAGCCCTCAACGCATCAGCGGCGACTCCATGTTTTTTTATTGCAGCGTCAAAGAAGGCATGAAGCTCTCTCTGCTGGAATCGACCGATATACTCCTCGATACCCGCCAGGCTATCGGCCGGGCAAAGGAAAAGCTCGGGCATATTTCGGGAATTATCAACTTCGACTGTATTTTGAGAACCCTGGACCTGCACCAGAGAAACCTTTCAACAGAGTACGCCAACCTGTTTTCGGATATCCCCACCGCCGGATTCAGCACCTATGGCGAGCAGTATATCGGCCACATCAATCAGACAGCGACCATGCTGGTTTTCGGCTAACACCTCCGTAAATGTCTCATGGGCGAATAGAATATGATCCGTTTTCGATGGCAAACCAACCGCCAAACAACGCTTCAGAAGACGGGAAACAGAAAAAACCATCACCTTTATTCCAAGGAGGCTTCCCATGACCGGTCGCAAAGGGTCCCCCCTGGCGGCTCCCCCCGACGACAAAGCATTGCATGGCAGTCTGACGCTGACTTCCATAACCGACCTTTTGCAGTTTCTGGCAGCCAGCACCAGAAGCGGTGCCATCAGAATCATACGCGAAAGGGAAAACGTCGAGGGCATGATCTATTTCGATAAAGGCGAAGTTCTCTCTGCGAGGGCCGGTGAACAAACCGGCATGGAAGGCTTTGCTACCATGCTCAACTGGGACAGAGGGACTTTTTTCTATCTGCCCGGCATCGCCCCTTTGGAAACGACTATCGGGCTTCCTGTCCAGCATGCCATCCTCGAGGCCATCGTTCTGCTGGACAATCGGTCAAAGCACGAGGCAAATGACAATGAACCAGTGATAAACGAAGGGAGTGCGTACATGGAACAGGTAGCAAGAGAATCAACCGATGTCATGAATGATCTGCTGGAAATTTCAGGTATCGACGCGGTGGTCGTGGTTGGACGCGACGGTTTCGTCATCGAATCCGCAGGCAGCAGCACGCGGATTAATATCGACGAACTGGGGGCATCTCTCGCCCACGCCATCAACGGCATCGAAGAAATGGGCACGGAATTGAACATCAACTGCTTTCAGGACATGTTCATCGAATATGGCCGGGCGGTCATCATGTGCAAACCGGTCGGGGACGCCATTGCCGCCATCGCCACACCCGACGCATCAAAGCTGGGAATCATTCGCCATAAAACCAAAAAACTGTTTCAGGAACTCGCTTTGTCATTCTAGGAGGAGACCATGGCGTTCAAACGTGATTTCAGTCTCGATGAAAATACTTACCGCCATTATCTGAACGGGCATCCGGTGGTCATGCACAGCCATCATTATCTTGCCCTGATCACCAAACTGGCCGAAGACCTGGCGGCAGTCGACGGCCCCCAGATTCTTGCAGATGCCGTAGAGGACTCCATGCGCCCCATTTTCGAGGATTTTTTCGACAAAAACGACATCAGCGCCCTTAAAGACAAGAGTGCGGTCTGCACGGAATATTTCTCCACCTTCGGGTTGGGGAAAATAGCCATCAACGGCAACGAACATAGCGGAGAAGCGCAACTGAGCCGCTCCCACCTTGACGAAGGCTGGCTCATGAAATGGGGGGAACATGACAAGCCGATCAACCACTTTACCCGGGGATATGTAGCCGCCGTATTCGCAGCCCTTTTCGGTCATCCCCCGCGAAGCTACACGGTCACCGAAACAGCCGCAATGGTTACCGGCGAAGACCAGAGTGTTTTTGTCGTCAAAAAAGCCTGAACAGGGAGGAGAAGATTCAATGACGGTGATGCGAAACGACGTGGTTAAAGCTTTAGCCAAGGTCACGGTGCAAAGCGACGAACACGGCCTGATTCCCGAATATGAGGTACTGGTCAACCTGCTGCCTGTATCTCTGTTGAATACCGTAACGGAAAGACTCCTCGCCGCCGCCCCCGAACGACAGGAGGAAATCGAGGCGGGCTTGATAAGAGCCGCCTACGAATGCGGTTACCACACAGGATGCGGCATCATCACCTCGGAAATTTTCAATGAAGTGGTGATGCCGATGGTCACCGAAGGCGAAAAAGACATCCTGCGCGGGGCCTATGCGGCCTTTACTGCCTGGGGGTGGGCAAAATCGGGAATCGTGCAATTGAAGGAAGGACAGAGAATGATCATCCGGGCATTTGACTATTACGAAGCGGACAACCAGGAGGGAGGTTTGCGCGCCTACATGCTGCGCGGGCTGAATCAGGCCTTCTTCGACCTGGCCTACGCGGATCCGTATCCGGATGGCATGAACACTTTTGTCTGCAAACAAACCAAAGGTATCGAAGCAGGCGATGCCTACGGGGAATTTGTCGTTACAAAAAAATAATCGTTCGTCCGGAAAGACATCACAGTTCGATTTAATCTTGGTGAAAATATGGCAAACATCATTTCCGTAGTCAGCTCCAAGGGAGGCACAGGCAAAACCACCATCGCCCTGAATCTTGCCGTTGCCCTGGCGGAGGCAGGAGACAGGACTTTGCTCATCGATGTCGACCCTTTGGGCGCCGTCGGTTTTTCCCTGGCTCGCGACGACACCGAGTGGCGAGGCCTGGCGGAGCATATCGTAGACGAGACGCCGCTGGAGGAGGTCATCATCCAGACCAAGTTATCGCAACTTGCCCTTTTGCCGAGGGGACGACTCGATCCTTTGGATATCGATATTTATGAAAACATCTTACGCTGCTCGAGCGCGCTTCAGGAGATCGTTGACAGGGTGTCAGACAATTTTCGTTTTATCGTCATCGACACCCCATCGGGGCTGGGCTCGGTGACAAGAGCCGCACTGTCGGCAAGCACTCACGTCCTGCTGCCCCTGCAGGCGGAACCCCTGGCGCTGCGCTCCATCTCCCAGGCACTGCACGTTATCCGGCATGTCAAGGACAACGAAAATCACAAGCTCGAGCTGCTCGGCGTCGTAGCCATGATGGTCCGACTGGACATGGACGTTTCCTTCAATATCATGCATGCGGCCTGGTCCTCCCTGCCCGGGGTACTGGAAACCTATATCCCCCGCGCCGAGATATTCCATCTGGCCAGCGAAAAGGGACTGCCTGTGGCTTTCCTGCCGGGCAGATACCCGCCCGAAACCAAGAGGTTCGAGATCCTGGCCACCGAAATCAAAACACTCATTTACAACATGGGTGGCGATACGGGAGTTGAAAATGAAAGACCGCAACGTGAACTCATATAATCTTCTGTATGCGCAACAGTTGCTTTCCAACCTCGCCCCCGGAAGGGCCGGTTTTTTCCATAAAAGCGCCAATGAAACGAAAACATTCACTCGGCTGAACCGGCAAAAGGCCCATGATTCCGTCTCCCCGGAACCGGCCGCCCCTCCCCCGGAAGCCGACTCGAACGGCCTGAAATCCCTTCACCAGCCGACACAAACCTTTTCCGACTGGGAAAGCTGCATAGACTGGTGCATGAAGGAGACCCGGGCCGAATCGGCATTCGTCGTCGATTCGCAGGGATTTATCATTGCCATGCGGGGTCGCATCCCCGGCCACGGTTTCGAATGTACCGGAGCGGAATTGATCTACGCCATGGATCAACTGGAACGCATCGACCCGGATGCCGGAAAGCTTCTGTGGATCGATCTCGACTTCAACAAGCGCCGTCTGGTCGGCTTTGTCACACCGACGGAAAACAAGGAATATTTCATTGTCGGACTGGTCGCGCCGGAACCTTCCTATAATGCATCCAAGCACGTGATTTCGAAACACGTCATCGAAAGTCTGCCGCACATGAATTAGTTTCCCAACATAAAAACCGTGCTGGTGTCCATCCGGAGTTTCCTGATGGACACCAGTTACACAACCGGCACGACCAGATGAAATTCACACCCAGGCGTTTTCTGTTTTTTGGGTCGAATCGCAGGGGTTCGCGCAAAAATGACCCCACCATGAGCCTCCGTCACCAGTTTACAGAAAGCCAGCCCCAGGCCGATACCGCGCCGGCCCAGTCCCTCCTTGCTCTCAACCGTGAAAAATTTCTCGAAAATCGCCTCCTGAAACTCTTCCGGGACCCCATAACCCTGGTCCTTGACAACGACCCACACATATTTGCGATTCGGCTCAACCCTGGACTCAAGCCTTTTTTTAAGGACTTTATTAAGCTCCTGGTTTCGGCCGAGCACCCGTTTCGCTTTGACATGAATCAGGCCACCGCCAACGCTGTAATTGATGGCATTGGAAAGCAGATTGGTTATGGTCCGCTTCATGCGAATGAGATCGAGATGCACATCAAGTTTATCCTTACTTGAAGCATGTTTGATGGAGAGGTTTTTGTCGGCCAGCAACAGGGACTGCTCTTCGATGCAATCGGCGATGACGGCATTCAGATTGAACTCGGTCTTGTTCAGCTGAAAGTTGGTGTTTTCCTCGCGGAAAATATCCAGGAACGAGTTCACCATGCTGCAGAGCTGATCATTGGTGTTGGAGGCCAGCCGTATAACATGCTCCTGTTTGTGGTTGATTTCTCCTATACGCTCGGTCGACAGCAATTCCAGAGTCTTGTTGATGGCGGATATCGGATTGCGCATGTCGTGGCTGAGCATGGCCACCAGATCCTGCTTCATTTTTTCATGTTTTTTCTCTTCGGTGATATTTCGCAGGATGGCGACATATCCGGCAACTTCGCCATCCTCGTCATTGATTCGCGAAATCGACACCTGGGCCGGGAATTTGCCGCCGTCTCCGCTCACGCCCTCCATCTCGATGCGGAAATTGTCCTCGGTTCCGTGATCCAGGCGGCTTTTGCATTCCAGAATCTTATCGGAAGGCGCCAGCAGGTCACAGAAATTCCTGCCATAGAGTTGACCTTCATCATACCCGAAGGCGTCATGACAGACCTTGTTGACCATGGTGATGCGAAAATTGACGTCTATGGCAAAAATGCAGTCGGACACACTATTGACCAGCTTGTTCAAATATTCCTTCGACTGTTTGGCCAGCAGATATTTCTGCATGGCCATATCGCTCAGGGTTCGCGTTATGACGGCCATGAATTTGACGATTTTCTGCAATTTAGCCTTGGTCACAAAGGGGATATTTGCCAGTTCGGCCAGATAGCCGTCAACATCCTCGATGCCGATGGCCCGGGCCCTCGCGATGGCAACTTCCTCGGGAATAGGCTCTTCGAGCACCTGCCCGCCATTCAAATTGGCCAGATGATAACCCTCGACGATGATCGGCGTGGCACAATCGACAAGTCCCGCATTCAAACAATTGTAGACATAGGGTTCCTGCTGTTTCAGGGACATCTCTCCCCCGAAGGCATCGCTTGCATAGCACTTCTTTCGGCCGGCCTCCGTGCCGCGACAATACTTGGCACAAAATTTGGTGAAATTCTTCTCCCCGGACAGGGGGCGGCCTTCAACATCGGCGATAACCGACCCGATCCCACACACTTCGTTGAATGCATCCAGAATTTCGTCCAAGGTTTCCTTGTCAACCAGGTCGAGAAGGTTAAGGGTTTTCTTCATTTCAACCTCTTTAAGGACTTGCTTTCGCTTCCTGTATTCTCTACTGAATAAAGATCTATAACTACAGCTTTGCAATGACATAAATCAGAATTTTTATATCCTTCTGCTCAGGTAAAGGATATAGGGAGAGACGACTTCCTTATCATGGGCTATATCGACAATGAGATCGGATAACGATTCAATACTTATGGTCTTCAAGAGATATCCATTGGCACCAGCTTTCTTTGAAGCCTGTAGATAGTTCCGGTCATTGTAGGTTGACAGGACCAGAACCATCATGTTCGGAAATTTTTTTCTCAATTCCCTTATGGCCGCAATTCCGGACAATCCGGGCATATCGATATCCATAAGAACAATGTCGGGAATGAGCTTTTCTATTTTTTCGATAGCCTCAAAACCATTATCGGCCGTACCGACAATGGACACCAAGGGATCATTTTCAAAGGCCAATGATAAACCGGTGCGAATCAAAGGGTGATCATCAGCCAGAAAAACCCTGATCTTTGCCTCAGCCATATCCTTCCTCCCCGGCCTGACCGATTCAAATCATTCCACAACAATTTACCAGAGCCATACCTCCCTCCCCTTGCCGGGAACGGAGACATCGCGCCGTTATTTATCAGCAATACTCATTCGATGACTTTCCTGTTTCTGGCCGCCACTACAGCTTCCAGACGATTTTTGACCTCCAGCTTGCTGAAAATTTTCTTGATATGGGTTTTGACCGTCTCAATGCTGAGAAAAATCTCGCTGGAAATCTGTTTATTGCTTTTCCCCTCGGCAATCAGTTCCAGAATCTGTTTTTCCCGCGGGGTGATATGAACAGGCTCCTGTTCCTCCTTCTCCTCCTCGGGCACCGCCAAGTCCAACAGATAAGGGGATGCAGGATTTTCCCCCCGGGAAAACTCCCTGAGAAAATCGACCAGAGCCGTAATACTTATGGCTTTGAGCAGGTATCCGTCCGCCCCGGCCTCCATCGCGCCGGATACGTAGCTTTTTTCCGAATAGGAAGACAAGGCGATGATCTTGATGTCGCGGAGCTTCTTTTTGACCATCTCGATGACGGTGATGCCCGATATGCCGGGCAAATCGATATCTATCAAAGCGATATCGGGGGGATCCTTGAGTATTTTTTCGACACCTTCAAATCCGTCCGAAGCTTCGCCTATGAGATCGATATCCTCCATACCGTCCAGCGTAAACCTCAAACCGGTCCGCAACAGAGGATGATCATCTACCAAAAAAACTCTTACGGGATCATGCTTTTCCATTCTCTGGCAACTCTCCCCGGGAAAGAACCTGACGTTTCAATGGACACAGGTTGAATGACGTATTTTCCCCAAAAATAAACAGTTAAAAGACAATAAAAAAAGGTCACCACGTGACCTTTCAAGTTAAAAAAGCTATATCGTTATAACCAAAAAGAACCTGACGGATGTGAAAACCGCAACAGGACCTTAATTTTGTTTGTTGCAATAATACCCCATGAAAAAAGAGATCCATTTGTCTTCCACCTGAAACAATAGGCAGCGCATCTCTATTACAGCCGCACTGCAGAACCCAATGGCAACTATTTGTATACGCCACTATAAAACATCTTCGATAGGAGCTCAAGCCCAACAGGGGGATACGAATCGAACTCCATTGGGGAGAATAGCTTCAAACATCCCATCAACGAAACGTGGGGCCCCCTCAATGGGGGCCCCACCGCGGACGAACCAGCATCGATCACCAGGTGAAAAAAGTACCAACTGCCACCATGTGGCTCTGTTGTCCCGCACCATCGAACCACTGGTTGTCGGTGTAGAAATATTCAAGAATGAGTTTCAGGTGGTCGTTGATATCATGGTAGGCACCGACACCGAAGAGATTCTGCTCTTCGATCTGGACTTCGGTACCTGCCAACCGCTGCTGCCGGTCTCCGGATGTTTCGTCCATGATATTGGCGCCATAGCTGAGTCCCAGTTTGGTTTTTCCCCAGCGATTGTCGAAACCGTACATGACCTGGGCGATATAGCCCCGCCCGTCCCGTTCTTCGCCAGAGGCATCAAGGGAGTCATAGTCGAGCATCAGAAGGGAACCGACACCCTGATTCTCGAAACCGGAAAGAACGACGTCAAACCCTTTGTACAGTACCTGGATACCGCCGGCAACGCCATAGGCTTCCACCGACCCGGACAATCCGCTATCTCCGGTGAACTTGGCTTCCTGGTACATGCCTGAAACCCAAGCCTTGAAACTGCCGCCTTCGAACACACCGGCATACGAAAGTTCACTTTCAACCCGGGGCAAAGTGGTCTCCCGGGCTTCCACGGTATAACCGTTGATGACACTGGGGTCGTAAAGACCGACAGCAAACTTGAATCCGGCGAGATCGGGGGAGGTATAACGGACCTGGGCATTGAACTGGGGGTAGACGTAACTTTCCCCACCCTTCTTTATGAATCCGGCAGAGAAAAACTAACGCTGCTTGAATCATAAAAACATCCCCATAAAGTGGATATTATCTAACCGTCAAGAGGTATAAACGGGTGATGGGGCATCCCTACTTTTTTAAGCAAGTCTTTTATGCAACAAAAAAGGCCTGCATATATGCAGACCGCAAAGGAGCCCTTTTAATATATTCGTAAAATTGCCTATGCAATCATATAAAACGGGACTTCTGCCTGATAATGATGTTCCTTTGTCACTCTGAATTCAGGAGGAACGGGTCGATTCGTTAGCCCGAAATTCGGAATCGATACAATATGGCGATCGCACCAGGCAGACGCCCCTGAAATTATTCAGAATAAAACAACTCTCTACATCCCTCCAACGGTCACATCATCGGCGACACCGCGGAAAAGATCGGCCGCCGCCTCGACACTTTCCGTCGAAGGAGGTGCCACATCCGCCAGTGCATATTCGCAGCCAAGCTGGTGGCATTTGCTGATACCGAGCCTGTTGTAAGGCAGCACATCAACCCCCCGTACATTTTTGCAGGATGCGATCAGGTCGGCAGTCGCCTGTAAACTCGGCGCATCGTCATTCAAGGCCGGGATCAGAGGAATACGTACCCGAACAGGGATATTCAATCCTGCGATATTCCTGAAATTCTCCAGGATCAGTTCATTCGAAACTCCGGTCAGGGCAATGTGTCGCTCCGGAGTTATGTGCTTGATATCCGTCAGCAGCAAATCGACGTGGGGCAGCAGAGGCTCCAATTGCTCCCAGGGAACATGCAGACAGGTCTCCACGGCCGTATGCAATCCCAGTCCCTGCATGGCCTGCAATGCAGCCAGAAGAAACTTCGGTTGCCCCGTCGGTTCGCCACCGCTGAACGTCACCCCTCCGCCGGAAGCGACATAGAAATCCCGGTCCCGATTGACCATCGCCACCAGGTCCTCGATACTTAACCAGCGACCGATGATGTTGATGGCACCGGCGTAGCAGGTTTTGAAGCAGGCTCCGCACAGGATGCATTTTTCCGTATCGATACCTGTGACCTGCCCCTCCGAAGGATCCGTTTTAATGGCTGAAACCGGACAAACCTCGATACATTTCCCACATTGGATGCAATGCTGCTCAACAAAGCTGATGTCCTGTCGCCAACGAATCGATTCCGGATTCTGGCACCACAGGCAGTTCAGAGGACATCCCTTCAAAAAGACGTTGGTACGAATGCCTCCACCATCATGAATGGCGAACCGCTGCACATCAAACACCAACCCTTTGGGTTCCCAATGCGGTTCCTGCAGTGCGTCGAAGTCGTACAGTTTGTCTGTCCAGTTCATGGTTTGGTAATCTTTCCCTTAATAATTTTTGGTACAAAGACATCCCTTCCGGCACGCACAAATCCTGAAAACCGGCAGAGGTCGCGGGGAGGCACGCCCCCCGCGACCGGCGGGCATCAGGCTACCTGTTCGGTACGACTGATGATATCGTTCTGAATCGACTTATCCAGAACCGTAAAGAAGGCGCTGTAACCGGCTACGCGAACGACCAGCCCGCGGTAATTGTCGGGATTGGCCTGTGCGTCTTCCAGTACCTTGCGGGATACGACGTTGTACTGCACGTGGAATCCGCCCCGTTTGAAGAAGGTATCGGTGACGGCGATCAGCTTCTGCAGACCATCTTCACCGGCCAGAGAATCGGGGGAGAATTTCTGATTAAGCAAAGTACCGTTGGAGGCGACGGTGTGGTCCAACTTGGCAACGGAGCACACGGTGGCCGTGGGACCGGAAACATCGAAACCGCCCTGTGGCGAAACACCGTCGGCCAGTGGCTGTCCGCACTTGCGTCCGTCCGGAGTTGCCGCAACCACCGAGCCCAGAGGCACATTGGCCGACACCGGATAGAGACCGGGCTGGAAAATACCTTTACGTGGGTTGCGGTATTTCTCCACTTCGGCGCAGTAGATATCGGTGGCCATGACCGCAACCTCGTCGGCGTAATCGTCGTCGTTGCCATATTTCGGTGCCCGGTTCACCAGCATCTGGCGAAGTTCTTCGGCACCCTCGAAATCCTTGTCCATGGCCGCTTTGAGTTCCGGCAGGGAAACGACCTGTTCGTCGAAGCAGAATTTCTTGATGGCGGCCAGGGAATCGCCGACGTTGGCGACACCGACGCCCTGAGGACCGGTGAAGTTGTAGATGGCGCCGCCTTCCTGAACCGACTTGCCGCGTCCGATGCAATCCTCGACCATGCCGGAAAGGAAAGGCAGGGGAACATTCTTGGCATGCGCCAGATCCACCGCGTTGTCGGAATGGCACAGCAGTTTGACGAAATATTCCATCTGCTTCTGATAGGCTGCTACCACGTCATCGAAGGTTTTAAAATCCTCGACGGAACCGGTCTGCGGACCGAGCTGGGCTTTGCCCATGGGATCGTAACCGTTGTTAAGAGCCAGTTCCAACACCTTGGACATGCTGAAGAAAGCGGCATCGTGCCAGCCTTCGGTCTTGCCGCCGACCTGAGGCTCGACGCAACCGATGATGCCGTAATCGCGTGCGTCCTCCAGGCTCAGACCGCGGGAAAGAAGGGCGGGGACGATAACCCGGTCGTTGTACCAGGCGGGCATGCCCAGGCCCAGGCGCGCCACTTCGGCTGCCTTTTTCCAGAACAGGGTCGGGGTGCCCTCATGAATACGAACCGACAAAGAAGGAGCATAAAGCGCGGTGTTGGCCGTCGCCTGCATCATAACGAGGGACAGCTCGTTGGTGGCATCTTCACCGTGGCGATCGACCCCGCCGACGATAATGTTCTGGAACATGGGATAGCCACCGAAAGCCTGGGTCGAATTCTCGTCACGGACTTTGTTGATGCCGGCCATCTTGATCCACAGCAGATCCATGAGTTCCTGAACTTTTTCGGCGCCAAGATTTTCTTTGTCCGCAGCGTAATAAGGGTAAAGATACTGATCCATGCGCATGGGGGAAATGGAGTGACCGTTGCTTTCGATCTGTATCACCAGCTGAACGAACCAGAAGGACTGCAGCGCTTCCTGTAAGCCCTCTGCCGGCTGTGCGGGTACCTTGCGGCAGATACGGGCAACTTCCAGCAACTCAGCCTTGCGGGCGGCATCGGCGCCGGCAGCCAGACGTTCGGCTTCATCGGCAAAGCGGTTGGCAAAGGCAATAACAGCTTTGTTGCTGATGATCACGGCATCCAGAAACTGCCTCTTCTTCATGTCCTCCGGATCGGCGCAGTCAAGGGAAGCCTTGGCCGCATCGGCTTCGGCAACAATTCCGTCCAGACCTTTTTCGAGGACCTTTTTGTAGTCGACCGAGATATGACCGACACCGTTGAAGTAATAATTACCGACCGTGAACACCCCGGCACCCTGAGCGTCAAGCGCCTCGGGAGTCATGAGGGAGGTGGCGTATTCCTGGTTGGTTTTTCCGGCCCAGTAAGGGAAGACCTCATCGCGCAAAATGGCCTTGGTCTCTTCGGAGATCAAGAAGACATCCGCCTGGCGCTTGGCCAGCCGGTCGAGCTCGTCTTCAAGCCACTGGCAGGAGAACTCCGGAAAAATTGGAGTCGAACGGGGCTTGCTGCACTGGTTGCCGACGATCAATTCATCATCTTCGATGAAAATCGACATGCCGGCCAAAACCTTTTCCAGGGCCTTGGCCCGACGCAGGTGCATCGGCAGCGCTTCGGTTTCCTTGTAGGATTCGGTAATCAGCCGGGCCCGCTCCGGGCACACTTCCGGAGTGTAGGTCAAAAACCGTGCTTTGACCTGCTCCACGCGATCCGAAGGTCCATGATCGGCTACCGCGGAATTGATCTGAACTGTCTGTTTTTGTGACATGACTTTCTCCTTGGGTTTAAAGAGATTTGACAGATGGTGCCAGGTGCTCTCTGCGCCCCTTTTGGACGCCTTGCTTTACAGGACTTTGGTCCCTTCGGCTTTTTTGCCTCATCAAATGGCGGCCTTGGCCAGGTTCAACAGCAAGGTTCCGACGGCGATGCCGAACGCCGGGGGATCGATGTGGGTCGAACCGTGATTCCAGAACATCCGCGCCAGCAGTTCCTGCAGCAGGCCCGCCATCAGACCGACGATGCCGGCCACCAATAAAGAGCCGAAGTGCATGTAGGCCAGCGCCGCCAGAATGGCCTGGCAATGCCACACCGGAAACTTCTGAATCTCACCGCTGCCGAGTTCCAGGCAGATCAGAGACGCCGCCGCCACGCCCCAGCCGAAGATGAGAGGCACCACGAAGGCCCCGGCGGCGGAAACGGCACCCGCGCTTGCCATGGGATCGAGAATATTTTTGGCGCCCATGGCCACGGCGCCGGAAAGCAGACCCGCACCGAGGCTGAAAACGATCAACTGCGGCGTCTTCGACATCCAGGGCACCCAGGAAAGGCTCCAGTTATCGGTACCGAGCAAGCCGTGCTCACGGATTGAATCGAGGGAACCGAAGGGACCCTCTTTGCAGAACAACAGGCGCGACACGATCGCCATAACCACAATGGTCAGGGCGATACAGTCCGCCTTATTAACCACCGGGATAGCAGTCAGCAGCTGCAGCAGCAGATGGCCGAGAACCGCCAAAACACCGCCAACGGCCAAAACATCCCAGGAGGTCCCGACCAGGGGCGAGAGGATGTCTTTGCCGCTGCCGCCGGGATTATTGTTTCGAATACCTGCGGCATACGCCGCTGCGCACACTCCAGCCGAAAAACCGCCGACGTGCGCCCCCCAGATGGGACCGAGACCGACCTGCAACAGGATAAAATCCGACCCGCCCGCCATCACGACCAGACAACCGGCCAGCACGATGGCACCGCACAGGGCGAAAGAGAACAGCCCGCCCAATGCCGCACTGACAATGCCGCCGCCGAAACAGAGCAGCAACGTATTCAGACTAAAAGCTCAGACTAAAAGCGTCCATCTTTTCCTCTCCTTAAAAAACTGTTTTGCTGTAAATGAATAGGTATTTCACCTCAGGTCATGCAGATCCGCTTTTTTTTGCGCGCAGGTTATTTGTAGCAGAGGGGACAAGCCAGAGAAAATCGCTCAAAGGGGTCCTTCACCATCCCTCACGCGGGGTTATTTTGAGGGATGGGGTATCCCCTGCCGGGTCGAAACTTCAATTTCACCAGCCAAGAGAATTGAACGGGGTTTTATCCGCGATCACAAAAAAGCTCCCTCTTCTTACAGACCTATGCCGGCTTACGATACAAAAACGGGCGGAGCCGACATGCGCATCGTCGACTCCGCCCGTTTTTTCAATGTTATCTTTTTTCAGAAACTTATTTTCCCTGCCGCCGCAACAGATCAAGACCACGGATCACATCGCCCTGACGACGGATGACAACCTGCTGCTCCTGCAATTTCTTCTGTTGCTGCAGGATAATGGTCTGCTGCGTCTTGATGATGCGCTGCAGGCGCAGAAGGTTCTTTTTACAAGTGGCGAGCTTTTCATTCGCTTCCTGCTGCGGTTTCTGCTGCTTCGGCGTTTCCTCTTTCAGCACTTCCACCTCGCCGGTCTGCCAGTCGACCGTCACTTCCGTGGCCGCATACGCCAGACAGGAGACCGACAAGAGCAACATCAGCGCCCCGACCATCCTCCGGCTGTGCATGATCCCTTCCTTTCTCGCGCAACCCCATCATGCTCTCCCTTAGAAATATACCACCTCCCTCGGTTTGCAGCGGGATGCGGCCTGCCCTGCGCAAAAAAATCTTCTGGCCTCACCGGAAAATAACTCCTATCATGGCTGCAATCGATTTTCTCTTCTGCGGCAGGCTATGGACAGCAAAACCGGAGCCCGACACATGCCCCTTGTCGATCTGAACGCGAGCGAGTGGTTGGCAATCATCACTCACCTGAAGCAATGGCTGTGCAATCTTCTACGCGCCGGGAAACACATAGCATGACTGCAGAGAACACCTATTCCATACCTGCCGAATCGGTCACCTGCGAGCAGGCAATCAAGCGCAGCCGCTTCATCGCCGTTCTCGGCCGCGTCAAGGGGAGAGAAGAGGCAGAGCGCTTCATTGCCGAAACCAAAACCCGCTGGCCGGGCGCCGATCACTATTGTTGGGCCTTCGTGGCCGGAAATCCGGCACAGACCGTCGATATCGGCATGAGCGACGATGGCGAACCCCAGGGAACCGCAGGCCGACCGATGCTTAATGTGCTGCAGCACAGCGGCATCGGCGAAATCGCTGCGGTGGTCGTCCGGTTTTTCGGCGGCACCAAGCTCGGCACGGGCGGCCTCGTGCGTGCGTATGCAGGGACGGTAAGGAAAGCATTGGATCGGCTGCCCTTGCAGGAATTCGTCCCCTGTCTTACGCTTGACTTGATTGTTCCATTTGCCGACGAAGACAGCTTTCGCCGTCTCATAGACGAAAAAGGGTTCACTCTCGAAAATATACGCTATGCTCAGAAGGTGGAAATGACGGTAAAGCTGCCTGTCGATGAGGTCGAAGTTTTCAGCCGGGAAGCGACGGACCGCTCCTGCGGGAGGGTAAAGATCGTGGATCCCGAATCATCGGGCCCGGCTTGTTGCATATCTTGAAAAGGAGGGAAACTATGAAAAAATTCATATTGCTCGTGATGGCGGCCGCCATCGGCTACGCCGCCTATACCAATCCGGCTTTCATCGACCACCAGGACGCCATATCGAGCCAGTTGCCCGGGCAGCAGTACTACACCGAAGAACAGAATGCCGAACGCTTCGGCGATCTGGACTACTCCAATTTCCTGATCGCCTCGGCCACCAAGGACACCATCAACATGACCATGGTTTCCTACGGTTTTCTCGGTCGGGTGACCGTAGTTGATGAAGACTGGCGGCCACAACCGGCCCGCTACTGAGGCAGCCGTCATGACCATCCAGCAACTCCTTCTGGTCCCCATCGGCGTGCTCGTAGGCATCGGGGCATCTTTCAGCGGACTTGGCGGCGGATTCTTGATGATTCCGTTGCTTCTGCTGATGGGCTACCCAGCCCAAAAAGCCGTGGGCACCTCGTTTCTGGCTATTCTGGTTATTTCCCTGTCGGCATTGGTAGCACACAACAAACTGGCCAATGTCGACTACCGGGTGGGCTTACTGCTCGGCGTAGGCGGGGTAATAGGGGCACAATTGGGCGCACGCCTGCTGGAACAGGCCTCGACGGCCAGTTTCAAACGTATTTTCGCTTTTGTGCTGCTCGGCCTGGCCGGCTATCTGTTTTTCCAGAAATAAGCCGGTCTAAAAAAGCGGATGCTCCGTTCGGGCTCCTTGTCCCGAACGATATCGGCAGCCTGGTACCGGGGCTGTTACGGAGGCGGTTATGCTCTGGTTTGTGCTGACATTCCTGTGCATTTACGGCGCCATGCACGTCCTGGTCTACCAGGGACTCAAACCGCTGCTGAACAACAACCGTGTAGCAGCCACAATGCTCTGCGCGTGGATGGCGTTGATGACCACGGCCCCGGTAACGGTACGGCTGCTCGACCGCCATGCCTACCCGGATGCCGCACGCGCTCTGGCATGGTTCGGCTACAGCTGGATGGGGCTGTTGTTTCTTGCCTTCTGCATGCTGCTGCCCGTGTTCTGCTGGGATTTTTCGATGCGGACCCTGCAGCGCAGCCGCCCCTCCTTACCGGATCTGACTTTGCGAGGCCCTTTCTGTGCGGCAATCGTCCTGGTTGCCACCCTCGGCGCCGGCATGTACGGATTTTACGAAGCCGCCTACCTGCGTGTCGAACGCATCACACTGGTCTCCGACAAACTCCCCCCCGACACGGCTCCCATACGCCTGGTTCAAATTTCCGACCTGCATCTGGGACTGATGCGCCAAAGAGAGTCCCTGACGCCAGTTATCACCATTCTGCGGCACCTGCGCCCCGATCTGCTGATCGCTACCGGCGACATGGTCGATGCGCAGATGGATCACCTCAACGGGTTAAGCGACCTGTGGCGCGACATCGACCCGCCCCTCGGCAAATTTGCCGTCACCGGTAACCACGAAGTCTATGCCGGCCTGCAACAATCCCTCGACTTTTTACAACGCAGCGGCTTCACCCTGCTGCGAAATCGTTCCGTCAACATCGGGAAGAACCTCCTGCTGGCCGGTGTGGATGACCCGGCCGTCGGCGCCTCGCCCGCTGCGCCGCCATTACCGAAATCCGCCGCTGCAAAACGGTTCCGGATTCTGTTGAAGCACCGCCCCGTCGCCGATCCCGACACCGTCGGCATATTCGATCTGCAGCTGTCCGGCCATGCCCACCGCGGCCAGATTTTTCCCTTTAACTTCATCACCGGTCTGGCCTACCCTCTGCAAAACGGCCTTCATCAACTCCCAGGCGGCGGCCTGCTCTACGCCAGCCGAGGTACGGGGAGCTGGGGCCCCCCCATGCGTATCGGCGCGCCTCCGGAAATCACGTTGATTGAAATCGCCCCGGCACAAAGGCGATAACTCCCCAATCCCCATCGGAGGTTCGCATCTCTGCCGAGCGCCTATCCGGGCACGCAATCTGCAATAACCTGCAATCATCACCGCACAGAAAAACAGACATGAGCTTCGTCGCCCATGTTTTTGTCTCCGGAGGCCGCCATGAGCATCAAAATCGATCCGATCGCCACCCCGCCGTCGCTGCGCCCGACCGGCGACAATAACAAACCTCGGGGGTTTGAAAACGAGCTGCAAAAGTTTCTGGAAGAGCACTCTTCCGGCACGCTGAAGGCAGAGCAGGCGCGCTTGCAGCTGCACATGTGCCAACTGAAACTGTCTCGCAGCCTGTTTGAAGAATCGCCGGACTCCCCATCGAACAGTACGCCGCTGCTGTCGACGGCACTCGAGGCAGCAGGCGCGACCGGAAAGGCGCCCACCGTGAGGCAAATTTTTGACAACAGTATGGTCGCAGGCAATCCCTTGACAAGCACCGGCGCTCCGACATGCCGCCCCGACAGCCCGTCATCGGACATGGAGCAGCTTATCACACAGGCAGCCGGCAACCACGGTGTCGCGCCGGATTTGATCCGTTCGGTTATCCGCACCGAAAGCGGCTTCGACCCCCAGGCCGTATCCCCGGCAGGCGCCCAGGGGCTGATGCAGCTCATGCCGGAAACGGCGGCTGAACTCGGCGTCACCAACCCCTTCGACCCCGAACAGAACATCATGGCCGGGACCCGCTATCTGCGGCAACTGCTCGATCGATATGACGGAAACCTCGACCGTGCCCTGGCCGCCTACAACTGGGGCATGGGCAACGTCGACCGCCACGGTCTGGAAAACCTCCCGGAAGAAACCCGCAACTACCTGACACGGGTCAAACAGGCATGAGGACGCCTCTCAGGATTCCAGAACCACTCCTTCGGCCAAAGCAGCGTCACAGAATTCGGCAAGCTCCCCATCGGCGGGACGGCTGCCGCCAGCGGGTTCGAGGCTCTTCAGCCATGCCAGTTCCGATGAGGAGAAGACTCCAAGGGCCACATTCCCCTGGTGCAGGTACAGGAGCACCTCAGCGGCTTCTTCGGGAACCAGCAATGCCACGACCTCTAGATCGGTGACTCCCATTTCGAGTTTTTCCAGCAGAGCTTCAGGGTCCCGCGCAAAGGAAACGAAGCAGGAATGCGGATTGACATAGAGTCGCCCCGGTTCCTCCGGAACAGGTGCGGCTTCGATTTCTCCGTACAGCAGGGCCGATGAATAGCCGAACCAGGCAATCGCATCAGCGGCGAGATCGGCGACAACCGGCTTGTCCTGCCCCTGAAACAAACCGGCGACCACCTGCTGTTGCCAGTCGATGATCTCCTTACCCTCAGGCTCCGCCGCCGGCAGCAGATCGGCCAGCCGGGTGAAAAAGGCCGCCGGCGTCATCTCCAGATTATCCAATATCAGGTCGAACCAGGGTACCGCCCGTCCCCGATTGTAAAACAGCTCGCAGGCCCGGGCGACCCGCTCCGCCCTTTTCAGGTCTTCCGCGGTGAATGTCGGGGAAGACAAGAGATGATAAGGAGCCCGGGTCTGATGCACCAACCCGAACCCCTCCGCGTTTTCCGCCAGTCGCGTGCCCGGCAGCACCGCTAGAGGAAAGATGTCGAGATGGTTGGGACACAGCCCCAGCGCGAAATCGAGACTGTAGAGAAATCCCGGCAAGGAGTCCCCGGGCAGGCCGTAGATAAGATCGAAACCATAAGTCACCCCGGCTTGGTGCAGCAAAAGAATGCGCGCGGTGAAGTCGTCCGGATCGATGCGTCGATGCACATTGGCCAATACGGCGGGATCGGCACTCTGCAGGCCGATCTGCAAAGCGCAGTCGATACCGGCAAACAGTTCCGCCATCTTCTCATCGATAAATTCGGCCCGAACCTCGATGGTATAGTGGATCTTCGGCGCAACTTCCGCCATCATGCGCAGCATCTGCTTGGCCTGCTGCGGATGGTAGTTGAAGGTAGGGTCGAGAACGAACAGTTGCCGGACGCCCGAAGCGGCAAACAATTCCAATTCTTCGCGCAGACGTTCCGGAGGAAAACGCCGCACCCGTTCGCTGCCGCGGGACTCGAAGCAGAAATCACAACGAAACGGACAGCCTCGCGACAACTCCCATAACAGGCCCGGATAATCTTCAGGAGGCAGAACTCCCGTCAGAAAGGGGGACGGCAGGGAGGCCAGGTCCCTTACGAGACCGGGAGAAAGACGGTGGGCGACCTGGGCGAGAGGACAGCCCTCCAGCAGCAGGCGGACCGCCTCCACCACGATGTCTTCGCCCTCTCCCGGCAATATCAGATCGATGGCGGGATGTTCCTTGAAGTCTGCCGGCCCCGCACTTACTTCGGGACCGCCGACGAATACGATCAGCTTCGGCCGCCGTGCTTTGATTTCCCGTGCCAGAGCCAGCAGCACCTCGCGGTTCCAGACATACAGGGACAAGCCGACCAGGTCGGGGTCCTGCCGCAGAACCTCCGTCGCATATTCGGCAACATCCCGCCCCAGGTAAAAATCGGCGAGGCTTATGCGCAATGCGTCGGGAAAAGCCTTGCCAAGGCTTGCGGCCAACATTCCGGTGGCCAGGGGGACGGCCCGTGCCGACGGTTCGATATGCATGGAAACGAGAGAGAGGTTCATGCTGCAGCCTTTCAGGGAAAACAACCCGGTTTTTCCGGGAGGGTCGAGTGGAGGGATGCGTCATTCGCCGCAGGCGATGAGCGACAGATCGCATCTGCTGCCGATATCATTCATGAAAATTTAGACTCTCTATACGGCATATCGCTCTTCATGGCAAGTCCCGCACCGCTCCCCATAAATCTCACAAGTCACGGCAAAAGAGCCTTTTCCGGATATGATCGTCCTGCGCATCGGTTACTTTTTTCATGACAACCGCGGTTTTCCTGTGGTTTAATGTTGAGTTCAGATAATCCGCTGCCTATTCCGGCTTACATAAATTGTTAGAGGAGAAAGAACCATGCTGACCTGTTCCGATCTGCGCAAAGGCACCAAGCTGATGATCGATGGCGAACCGCATGTCATCGTTCAATTCGACTTCACCAAACCCGGCAAGGGCCAGGCCCTTTACAAGTGCAAATTGCGCAACATGATCACCGGCGCCCTGTTCGATCGCACCTACCGTTCGGGCGAGTCCTTCGAACCCGCCGCCCTGGAAGAGCGCGACATGCAGTACCTTTACCAGGACGAGACCGGCTACGTGTTCATGGACCAGAAAAACTATGAACAGACCACCCTGAACGACGAAGCTCTCGGCGATCAGAAATACTTTCTGGTCGACAACATGGAGGTCAAGATCCTGATGTTCGGCGAGCGGGGCATCGGCATCACCCTGCCCAATTTCGTCAATCTGCGCGTAACCATGGCCGAACCCTGGGTCAAGGGTGACACCGCAGCCGGCAACAACAAACCGGCCACCGTGGAAACCGGTTATACGCTCCAGGTACCTTCCTTCGTCGAAGAAGGCACCTTGATCCAGATCGATACCCGCACCGGAGAGTACGTCACCCGGGTCAAGGAATAAGCATCATGCAAGGCAATTGGGCGCTGGCGAAAAAGCGCACCAGACTCGAACAAAGGGCCCGGATCGTTCAGACGATCCGGTCCTTTTTCGTTGCGCGTGACTTTCTGGAAGTCGAAACACCGCACCGGGTTCCCGGCAACGCTCCCGAAGCGCATATCGATGCCGTGCAAAGCGAAGGCTGGTTTCTGCACACCAGTCCCGAGCTGTGCATGAAACGTCTGCTGGCCGCCGGCTATCCGCGTCTGTTCCAGCTGTGCCGCTGCTGGCGCGCCGCCGAACGCGGCACCCGGCACCTGCCGGAATTCGCCATGCTCGAATGGTACGTCACAGGATGCGACTACCATATCCTCATGGAGCAGTGCGAACATTTGCTTGACTCCCTGCGTCCCGAAGGTCTCTTGACCTACCAGGGACAAAAAATCGATCTGCAGACGCCCTGGGAACGCCTGACCGTAGCCGACGCCTTTGACCGCTACGGTTCGCGATCCTTGCAGCAGGCCTTGGCCGAAGACCGTTTCGACGAAATCATCTCGTTTGAAATCGAACCCCGACTCGGCAGCCACAAACCGACCTTTCTCATCGAATATCCCAGCGAACTCGCCGCTCTGGCCCGCAGGCATCCCCAACGCCCTCATGTGGCGGAACGCTTCGAGCTCTATATAGCCGGGCTGGAGCTGGCCAACGCCTTTTCCGAGCTGACCGATCCGGTCGAACAGCGTCAGCGTTTCATCGACGAGGAAACCTTGCGCCGAAACGCCGGCAAGCCCCCCTACCCCTCTCCCGAAATTTTTCTGCGTGAACTCGAGACCATGCCCGAGGCCGCCGGCATCGCCCTGGGCCTGGACCGGCTGGTTATGCTCCTCACGGATAGCGCGGCCATCGATGAAGTGGTGGCTTTCACACCGGAATTGCTGTAACCGAACAACGGTGTCAGCAACCGGGACCGGCTTCCCCGGCCGATCTGCGGCGATAGACGGCAAACGCCCCCGGCCAGGGAGCGAACAGCCGCAGTTCTTGGCCTTTCAGCCTCTCTTTGGCGCCGATCACCAGCGCCCCGCTCGGACGCAAGGCCCGCCACAACCGTCATGCCGCCCGCAGACGCCGCGCATCAAAGCTCCCTGCAACTAGTGTGACATAAATACTGCGATTGACATGGCCAACGGCCTTGAAACGCAAAATCCGTCCGCTGGATGGCCAATTCCGTACTATCGCTGTATGCTGGAAGCAAGCGGTTCATGTTTCTGCTCCTGCCTCGATTCCATCACAGGAATCCTTACGGCCGGACAGTGAAAGCCACCAAGGAGTTGCCATGCTTACCATAGACGGCTCCCGGGGAGAAGGAGGCGGTCAGATACTGCGAAGTGCCCTGGCCTTGTCTCTGGTCACGGAAACGCCCTTTCGGATCATCAACATCCGTCGCCGACGCAGCAAACCCGGGCTGATGCGACAGCATCTCGCCGCCGTTCATGCCGCCATGGATGTCGGCGCCGCCGAAGTGAAAGGCGATCAACTCGGTTCCCGGGAACTGGTCTTCCGGCCGACAACCATCCGTTCCGGCAACTACCGCTTCAGTATAGGCAGCACCGGCAGTTGCACCCTGGTTCTGCAGACCGTCCTGCCGGCGCTTTGCCTGGCACCGGGCCCTTCCGACATTGAACTCGAGGGAGGCACCCACAATCCCTTTGCCCCTCCCTTCGATTTTCTTGCCTACGCCTTTCTGCCTCTGCTGGAACGCATGGGCCCCGGAATCTCTGCAAAACTCATGCAGCCCGGCTTCTATCCGGCTGGAGGCGGGAAGATCCGGGTCCACATTGAGCCGACACCCCGCTTGGTGCCTGTCGATCTGCACCGGCGGGGAAAGATACTCGACTACCGGGCCTGCGCCATGATAGCGAATCTGCCGCGCCACATCGCCGAGCGTGAACTTCGAACGGTCGCACAGAGTCTGGGCTGGGATCCGCAACACCTGTGCATCGAAGAAGTTGCCCATGCCCAAGGGCCGGGCAATGTCCTCTCGCTCAAAATCATCAGTGAATACGTCACGGAAGTCTTTACCGGCTTCGGCGAGCGCAGGGTCACCGCCGAACAGGTGGCGCAACGCGCCTGCAAACAGGCCCGGGCCTATATGTCCGCCCAGGTCCCCATCGGCCCCCATCTGGCCGACCAGCTTCTGCTGCCCATGGCCCTGGCCGGCGGCGGTTCGTTTCGCACCATGTCGCCCTCCTCTCACAGCAAGACCAATATCGAGGTCATTCAATCATTCCTTCCTGTCGATGTACGCATAGCGCAGATTGAAAATAAACAATGGGAGATTTGGATTACAAAAAACGAGGAAGGATATTTATAAAACGGGCGCATCCGGACAGAAGACACCCACGGCGAAAGCAGAGCCTTTTGGTTCATTTCAAAAAAAACCCTGGCAATCCGACGCCGTTGCGAGCATTATGCCGTCAAGATGCATTCATCGTTCTCTTGCCAAGGATCTGTCATTATGAGCAAAGACCTGTACGTGAAAAATCTTCCCTTTGACATCACCGAAGAAGAAATACGCAAGTTTTTCTCCGTGGCCGGCAAGGTCTCCTACATCCATATGGGGAAAGACCCGAAAAGTGGAGAATTCCGTGGATTCGGATATGTAAAAATGGCCAGCCAGGCCGAAGCCAAAGAAGCGATACTGTGTCTTGATGGCGCCCGGATCAAAGACTGCAATATCGTCGTCAAAATCGCCAGGGAACAGAAACCGTCGGGACCCGGCAATCGCAAAACAACCAAAAAATCGGATTCTCCGAATCAACGGCAGAAACGACGAAAATAAATCGAATGATTCCTGTTGCAAAAATCAGACACGACAGACCGTCGAGAGGCTTATCATACAGCATGCCATCTCCAACGCAGAACCGATGGTGACGCTGAGCCTGGAGGGCGCCTCCTTTATTTCCGACCTGTTAACGGATCCCAGAACGTTGACCGAACCTGCCGACAAGGCTCTTTACCAGGCCAAAGAGCCCGGACGCTATACGACGGTATCCGGTCGGGCCGGCTTGTACGACCTTTCCCCATCTTCACCCGCTCCATTCTTTGTCCACCCAAAAGTCTGTCGCGAAACCACCATGACCTCGCCAACCGCCCCCAAGCGGGCACTTCCCCTGTTACGCTATACTTGCCTTATCGGTACCTGGTGTCCATCCGGAAACGTCGGATATACACAGCGTCGTTTTCATATGGGAAATGAGCAATTTTTCTCGACCTCAAGGAAATCAAGCTCTTGCACGGAGGCGTTTGATGTCTGCGCCGCACACGCAAGTGTATGGATTGACGCAGAGATTGGGTAAAATGGCCGTTTCCGGATGAAAACTACCTAGCGAAATCAGGAGGCCTCATGCCCAACCAAGCCAAAACGGTTTCCCAAACAAAGGTCGAGCTTGCCCAGGTAGCCATGCCGGGCGATGCCAATCCGGCCGGCAACATCCATGGCGGTACCATCATGAAACTCATCGACAATGCCGCCGGGGTTGTGGCCATGCGCCATACCGGACGCAACATCGTCACCGCATCCATCGACAGGCTCGATTTTCATTACCCGGTGTATGTCGGCAACCTCATCATCCTCAAGGCCAGCATCAACCGTGTCGGAAAGACATCCATGGAGATCGGCGTCCGGGTGGAAGCGGAAGATGTCATGACCGGCGAGGTACGGCATACGGCATCGGCCTATCTGACCTTCGTTGCCCTCGATGACAAAGGCTGCCCCATAGGCGTGCCTGAACTGATCTGTGAAACGGATGAAGAAAAACGTCGTCGGGCCGAGGCTATTGAACGTTACGAGCACAGGAAGATGCAAAGAAGGTAGGCGCTGAAGAAGGCCGACCTGTAAACCTTTCTCAGGTGCGATGCTCTATTTATCGGCACAGCCGAGCACGCCGTCCGCCAGGCGTATATGCTCGACCCGCTGCCAGGGGAAACCGAGCAACCGCGCTCCGGCCGCATCGACCGCCACCGGATCGAAGCCGGCCAGCAGTCCGTTGACGGGCGGCTCGCAGGTCGGACCGCCGAGGTGATATTCGGCAAGACCGATGCTGGCATCGATAAATGCCAAATCCGGCTTTCGGTAGCGGTTCAACTCGAATATCGAGTCGTGCATCCGGGCATGGAAGGCCGATTTCTTCCAGTGGCCGCCGCGCTGGTAATAGGCCGGCGGGGCGACGCCGATCATGTTTTTCATGCTGAGAGTCACATCGGCCAGAGAATGGGCCTTGAGAACCGCAGCGGAGATGACGAAACTGTCCATCACCAGGCGCGGCATCATGAAGGAAGGAAAGACCTTGCCCTGCGGGTGACGCAATTCGACCAGTTCCGCTTCGTTGAGATCCACCAGTTCGACACCATAGCGGCTGACGAGTCGGTCGTAACCGAGAATATGGAATATTTCGCCGGTGCTAAGATGGCGGTCGCCGCTGCCTTCGGCGACGATGACGCGCGCCCGGCTCCAGCGGCGGCAGGCCGCCACCAATGCCTCGCAGGCGGCAACCGGCAACGTCACGGGCGGCGGCGACGCGTTCACCAGATTGGGCTTGATGAGAATGCAGGACTGGCGGGCCAGGATTTCGGGGGCACCGATGGCCTGCAGCAAAACGGGGATGGTCTCCTCGTAAGAGACATAGGATTCAGAGGCACAGGCTTTTTGCATGCCCGCATATTAGCCCGGAGAGGCACGACGATGCAAACGGTTCGACGAAACTTGCTCTCGCAGATATACCGGTTATAAGTAGGGAAAGGAAGACGTCGACTACCTGTCCGTTATGTGAGGAGGTAAGCAATGCATATGGAGCTGCAGCCCTTAATCGCCCTGGTCGCCGGTATCCTTATTCTTGTGGTCCCGAAATTTCTCAACTATATCGTAGCGATCTACCTTATCCTCGTCGGCCTCACCGGTCTTTTCTATTAACAAGGAAAGCGACCTGCGGCTTAATGTCAGCGAGGATCTTTTCTAGATAAACTCGCCCCACCCAAGGAGCGACCATGCAGATCTGGCTGCGCAGAGCCTACGAAAAACCTGGAGGCAAAGACGGATTCCGGGTACTGGTCGACCGACTCTGGCCCAGGGGCGTCAGCAAGGAATCCCTCAAACTGGATGCATGGCTGAAAGAAATAGCGCCCTCATCCGCACTGCGCCGCTGGTTCGATCACGATCCCAGGAAGTGGTCGGATTTCAAGCGACGCTATCGCGCCGAACTGAACGATAGTTTTGAGGGACGGAAGGCCCTGGAGACACTCAAAAGCCGGGCCCAAAAAGGGCGACTGACACTGGTCTACGCCTCACGCGAAAAGACCTATAATAATGCCGTGGCGCTCAAAGAGATCCTGGAAAACCGTATTGCAGAGAAAAACGATAGGGAGTGAGGTGTCGGAAATCTCTTTCTTGCAGTCTCGCGCTTCTCCTACATGCCGATTCGCTACGCATGCCCTTCGCCTGCTGCATATATGGTAGTCTTTTCCGTAACCACAGGACGCCGCATCGGCATAAAGACAAGGGGCAGACCGCATCTGCGGCCTGCCCCTCACTCAAATCGCTACCTGTCTGTGTCGATCAGACGATGGCTTTCATGCCCTGCATGGCGGCACGCAGCTCCTCGCCGACCTCTTCGATGAGGTGACGGCGGATCTCGGCGTTGACAGCCACCAGCGTGCTGTTATCGACGCTGTTGTCTTTGACGGACAGGCCCTTGCCGATAACGTCGGTGCCGACCTTGGCCATGAAATCCTGGAGCAGGGGCACGCAGGCATGGGAGAAAAGGTAGCAGCCGTATTCGGCGGTATCGGAGATGACGCGGTTCATCTCGTAAAGTTTCTTGCGGGCGATGGTATTGGCGATGAGCGGCGTTTCGTGCAGCGACTCATAGTAAGCCGACTCGGGCTCGATGCCGGCGGACACCATGACTTCAAAAGCCAGTTCGACGCCGGCCTTGACCATGGCCACCATCAGGATCGCCTTGTCGAAATAATCCTGCTCGGAAATTTCGCCGGCGCCTTCGGTCTGTTCGAAAGCGGTTTTACCGGTCTCTTCGCGCCAGGTCAGCAGCTTGACGTCGTCGTTGGCCCAATCCTCCATCATAGTGCTGGAAAACGCGCCGGACAGGATGTCGTCCATGTGTTTCTCGAACAGGGGACGCATGATATCTTTGAGTTCGGCGGCCAATTCAAAAGCCACCAGCTTGGCCGGATTGGAAAGGCGATCCATCATATTGGTGATGCCGCCGTGCTTGAGGGCTTCGGTGACGGTTTCCCAGCCGAACTGGATGAGCTTGGCGGCGTAGGGAGCCTCGACGCCTTCAGCGACCATTTTGTCGAAGCACAGCAGGCTTCCGGCCTGCAGCATGCCGCAGAGGATGGTCTGCTCGCCCATAAGGTCGGATTTGACCTCGGCGACGAAGGACGATTCGAGAACCCCGGCGCGGTCGCCGCCCTGGGCGGAGCAGAGGGCCTTGGCGATCTCGAGGCCGTCGCCGTTGGGATCGTTTTCACCGTGCACGGCGATCAGGGTCGGCACACCAAAACCGCGCTTGTACTCTTCGCGCACCTCGGTCCCGGGGCATTTGGGAGCGACCATGACGACGGTCAGGTCGCTGCGGACCTGAGTCCCTTCCTCGACGATATTGAAACCGTGGGCATAGCTGAATACGGCACCCTGCTTCATCAGCGGCACGACGGTGCTGACCACGTTGCTGTGCTGCTTGTCCGGAGTCAGATTCATCACGATGTCGGCGGTGGGCAACATCTCTTCGTAGCTGCCGACAGCGAAACCGTTTTCGGTGGCGTTCAGATAGGATTGGCGCTTCTCCTCGATGGCGCCTTTACGCAAAGCGTAGGAAACATCGAGACCGCTGTCGCGCATATTGAGCCCCTGGTTGAGCCCCTGGGCGCCGCAACCGACAATGACGATCTTCTTGCCTTTGACGTATTCGCAACCGTTGGCGAATTCAGAGGCTTCCATGAAGCGGCAGGTGCCGAGTTCCTGCAGTTGCCGACGCAGCGGCAGCGAATTGAAATAATTCTGTCCCATCGATACTCTCCTTATGCGGGCGCTCGACCCGGGTTAGAATAGTCAGAGTTTACGGCAAAATAACCGATTTTTCCTATTGCGTAAATTGATTTGTTGAGAATATTGTATTGCATATCACGCAACAAGGAGACGAGATGGACATACGTGAACTGAAAATCTTCCTGACCACGGCTGAACTGCTGCATTTCGGCCGCGCCAGCCAGGCCTGCAACCTGAGCCCTTCGGCCCTGACACGCACCATTCAGCGTCTCGAAGAAGAAGTCGAGCAACCCCTGTTCCTGCGGGACAACCGACGCGTCGCCCTGTCCCCGGCCGGCGAAAAGTTCCGCATCTACGCGCGCCGCGCCGTGCAGGAATGGCAGGCATTTCGCGGCGTCATCAAGGAGAGGGAGACGATCAGCGGCACCTTGTCCATCTACGCCTCGGTCACTGCCGTTTACAGCCTGCTGCCGCGCCTGCTCGAGGCCTTTCGCAGCGCCCACCGCCAGGTACAGCTGGAACTGAGCACCGGCGCCGCCGAGCGAGCCGTGACCCAGGTGCAAAGCGGCGAGATCGATCTGGCCGTGGCGGCCCTGCCGGATCGCCAGCAGGCGCCACTCGAATTTTTACCCATCGTCAACACGCCGCTGCTTTTCATCGCCCCCAAACAGCAAAACGCCGCCCCGCTGCCGATGCGGGACGGGGAAATCGATCTGCGCCACACGCCCCTGGTCCTGCCGCAAAAGGGGCTATCGCGGCGGCGTCTCGACCAATGGCTCAAAACGCGGCACATCGCTCCCAACATTACCTCGGAAGTCTCCGGCAACGAGGCCATCATCGCCATGGTACGCCTCGGCTGCGGCATAGGCGTCGTTCCGGAGCTGGTGCTGGCACGCAGCCCGTTCCGCGACGAAATTCGCATTCTCGAAGCCGCACCGCAACTGGCCCCGTACGTGGTCGGTCTCTGCTCCACCCGCCGCAACCTGCAGCGTCCGGTGGTGCGGGCCTTCTGGCATCTGGCCGAGGAGCGTTCAGGGATCAAGGTCGATTTCTAGACCGGGGAGCCACACTGCACCGATGGAGCACGAAGAAGAAGCAAAAGTTCCGTGATTTGAACGGACCCTGGTTTTGTTTTTCTGTTCTTTTTCGTGCTCTTCCTATCCTTCGTGGTGAAAGGTCATCAAAAAGCGTCAAACTTCTTTTCACATTTCACTATTGGGAAATTCGATGGTCTCGCCGCTCGGGGTCCGCAGCAGGGCCGTGTCGCCCAGCCGAACCAGGTACTCGGGCAGCAAGGGAATCTTTCCCTTGCCGCCGGGGGAATCGATAACGTAGTGGGGAACGGCAAGGCCGGAGACCGGTCCGCGCAGCGCGGCCACGATATCGAGTCCGCTTTCGATACGGGTGCGAAAGTGTCCCGTGCCGGCCGCCAGGTCCATGTGATGCAGGTAGTATGGGCGCACCCGTATCTTCAACAGCCCTCTGACCAATCGCTGCATGATGGCGGGGGAATCGTTGACGCCGCGCAGCAACACCGTCTGGTTGCCCAGAGGCAGGCCGGCATCGGCCAGCCTACGGCAGGCTTCCATGGCCTGCGGGGTCAACTCGCGGGGATGGTTGAAATGGGTGTTGAAATAGAGCGGATGATAGCGGCGCAACATGGAACATAACCCTTCGGTGATGCGCTCCGGGAGGGTAACGGGTACTCGACTGCCGATTCGAATCATCTCCACATGCGGCATGGCGCGCAACCGGTACAGCAACTTTTCGAGCCGATCGTCCTCCAGCAACAGCGGATCGCCGCCGGACAGGATGACATCCCGGATATGAACGGTACGGGCGATATAGTCGAGGGCCGCCTCGAGGGCTTCATCCGTAACCCCCATAACGGAGCAACCGACTTTGCGCTTGCGGGTACAGAAGCGGCAATAAACCGCGCACTGGCCGCTGGCCAGCAACAGCGCCCGGTCCGGATAACGGTGCACCAGCAATGGCACCGGAGACAGGCGCTCTTCATGGAGGGGATCGCAATCCTCCGCGCAGGGGAGCAATTCTCGCGCATCGGGCACGCACTGCCTCCAGATGGCGTCACCCGGCTGCTCGATCAGATCGAGATAATAGGGGGTAATGCGCATGGGGTAGCGTCGCACCACATCTTCCAGCGCACACGTATCCACACCGAAACGCTCCGCCAGAGCCGCAGGCGCGGTCACACTGTCGATCCATTGTTTCTGCCAGTTGCTCATACAAAAAGTGTCCCTTCACCGGCGCAGATGTACCACGGGGCAGCTGTCCTGTCCATGGTCGGAAACCGAAGTTGCAAACGGTCAATCCCGAGCTGTAAGTATCCAGACTAAACGTACAGCTTACAGCTTGATACTTACAACTTCTTCAATTGCGGCATCCGGCTGAAAAAAAACGCGTGATTGGAGGTAAACAGCGGCGGCGTGCGGTTGACGATGGCCCTGACGGCCGGGGAAGCAAGCAGTTCCCGCTGCAGAAACCGTCGGGCGGCCCGCCGTTCCGTGGCATCTTCATCCACAGGCAGATAGAGATCCAGGGGCGAAACCGCATCGGTTGCATCCCCAGCCACCAGAGCCGAATGCCTCGGCATGTTCATGATGGCCAGGTTGAGATAATCGATGCATGCGGCGTGCTTTTCGAGGAACGCTTTGGTCTGATGCGCCTCTTCCAGAGTTTCACCGGGGGTACCGAGAAGCACGTAGACATAAGTAGCGATACCCGCCCGTTTGAGCCGCTGCAACACCTCTGCGGCCACGTCGAGACGCGTCCCCTTGGCAAGCCGATCGAGCACCGCCTGGCTGCCGCTTTCCAATCCCAACTGCAAAAGCCGGCAACCTCCCCGTGCCAGGCGTTCGATGAGGTCGCCCTGCAACAGCGACGGTTCGAAACGCACGAACCCGTACCAGCAAAGGTGCCGGAGAGCTTCCGCCTGATCGGCCAGGGCGCGCAGGGCGGCCGGAGGAACGGCATTATCCGTCAGGTGGAAATGCCGCACTTCCCACCGGTCGGCGAGATCCAGCAACAACCGGGGCAACGTATGCCCGGTAAACGCCTTATAGGGGTGAGTCGGGCTGGCGGCTTCGGGGCAGAAAAGGCAGCGTGCCCAGTAGCAACCACGCGAGGCACTGACCGGCAAAACCGGATAGGGGGAGAGATAGCCTGAGGGATCGAGCCCCTCGAACTCCGGGCTCAAGGCCACGGATGAAGCATCCGACATCAGGTAATCGGAAACCAGGCTCCTCCCGAGCAGATCGCACAGCGGCCGCTCACCGGGACCGACCACCAGGTGATCGAACACCGGCAGCCTCAGTCCCCCTTGCAGAGCGTCCTTCCAACTGCTGATCATGCCGCCCCCTGCCACCAGGGTCGCAGCGGGAAACCGGCGGCGCAGCAGGCCGGCCAGTTCAAACGACGGCAACACCTGATGGCGATAATTGACGGACAAAGCCAGCAGATGCGGTCGATATTTCTCCAGGGCCGGCAACAGCTCGTTGCGATAATAATCGTGGAACAGGGTCCGCTCATGTCCGGCAGCCAGCCTTTCCAGATCTGCAAGCGAGAACTCGGACAGTTGCCCATGGCGATAATCGCCCAGGGTGAGACGTTCGGTTCCCGAACCGCCGACATGCACGCTCAAAGCATCGTTGAGGAATCGGACCGCGGTGGCATACCGTGCGGGATTGGCGACACCGGCAGCAGAACAAAGCAGCGACAAGGACGCATCGACATGCCGCAAAGCACGACTCAGACGGGTGGACAGGTCGCCATCGACCGCGGCAGCCAAGATATCCGACCTCAGCAGATAGCGGTAGGCGTCGCGATTGGCATCGAAAACGGCGACCTCGAATCGACGGGCCTGGAGATGGGACCGCAATACCGCCGGTCCCAAGGGAGGTTCGCCGGCTTTGGCCGCCGGCGGGTGGAGCAACAGCGCAGTCATGGCTCAGGTGCCGCGTCGTCCGCTGCCGACAAAGGTTACAACGGCCAGGACCATGAACCCGACATCACGCCACAGGGCGGTCGTAGCAGAGGAATGGGCTCCGGGACGGAAGCAGCCGCAATCGATGTCGAGACCACGCATCAGCAACGAAGACAGGGCCACGATGAACACCAGGTTCAGCCCGCCGATAACGAGGCTGGCGGGGCGCACCTTGTAGTTGAGCATCAGCAACGATCCGGCCAGCATCTCGACAAAAGGCAGGGTGGCTGCTACCAGGAAATTAAGCCGATACGGCAAAATCTGGTAATTGGCGATTTCTCCGGCAAATCCGACGGGGTCCATGACCTTGACCACCCCGGCATACAGAAATATCCCGCCGAGCAGCAGGCGGCAAAGGTGGTAAAAGATCGACCTGAATTTGTTCATGGCTGCCCCTTTTCCACCGGCAAGCCAGCATCCCGCCATTCCGGCATGCCGCCTTCGAATACCCGCACGTCTTCATAGCCGGCCGCCATCAGACGCTGGGCCAGCAGAAAAGAATCCTCACATCCGTAACCGCTGCAGTAAACAACCAGGGTGTTATGCAGAGGGACCTCCCGCCGGAAATCATCGAGACGGCTTTCGATTTCGCCCCAAGGCAGACTTCGGGCTGCAGGCAGGTGCCCCTGCAGATAGAGATCGACATGGCGGGCGTCAAGCAACAGTACCTCATCGGCGGACAGATCACTCAGTTCCGCCAGGGATATCGGCATGGGCAGCGGCTCGTTCTCGGATCCAGGCTCGTTGAGCACAGCGGACCCCGGGATCTCCCCGGACCAGACATTCCACAGCAGCCGGATGTTGACGGCCATGCCGACCAGCATGGCCAGCGCAACGATCAATGCGGCATCTCGCAACAAGATGCTCAGCTGTTTCCGCAAAAACGGCTTATTCATCGGGCGACTCGAGCATTTCGGGCGCAAGCCCTTTCAACATCTGGCGAAAAGCTCTGTTCTCTTTGCGCAATACGGAAATCATATCGGCACTTTCGGTCAGCACCTCGTTCAACTCTTCGAGTTGGCGGGCCTGATGTGTAAAACGTATCTCCAGTTCGACAACGCGTTCTTCCAATTCCGCCAGGCGGTTCATATCGTTTTCATTCATGCGAAACATGCTAGCAGAACCCCCGAGGCAACGCAATAAAGCGATAGACAAACCGTTGCATTCCTTTCCGGCATTCGTATAATATTAATTATTCTAAACCAATCGCCGTTTTTGTCTTGCATGGACATCGAAGCGCCGAAAACAGCTCGGCATGAAGGCATTTCATGAGAAAACCTCGCATACGCTTTCTCCATCGCGCCGTCTTTCTGATAAGCTTTTTCCTGATAGCCTGCTACTCTCCGGGCGTCGCTTCGCCAGAGAACTCGGAAACGGGCCGAGAGCACCTTCATCATCGTGCCCCGATGACCATGAATCCTGAAGTCGGCATTGATGAAAAAATCGGGGATTTCATCCCTCTTGACGCGACCTTTTTAGACGAACGCGGGCGGCCGGTAAAATTATCCGAATTAATCACCGTGCCGACCCTGATCGTGCCGATTTATTTCAGTTGCCCCAACGTCTGCAGTTTTCTGCAGGGAAGCCTGGCGCAGGTGTTGCCCGAGGTGCGTCTGAAACCGGATAAAGACTACCGCGTGCTGTCGATCAGTTTCGACGAACTGGAAGGTCCCGCTGACGCCCGCAAAGCGCGACAGACTTACCGCACCGCCATGAACGCCCCGTTCCCCGAGGAGGCTTGGCGGTTTTTGACCGGGGACAAGAAAAATATCCACCGGCTTTTGGATGCCGCAGGATATCGGTTCGCCCGTCGGGAGGAATACTTTCTGCATCCGGTGGCGGTTTTTGTCGTAACCCCCGAAGGCCGCATCGTGCGCTACCTGCATGGTACCCGTCTGCTGCCCCTTGACATTACCCTGGCCTTGACCGAAGCCGCCGAGGGGCGTCTCGGCGGAACCATCCGCAAAGTGGTGCAGTTCTGCTTCAGCTATGATCCGGGCAGCCGCGGCTACGTTTTCAACCTGTTGCGCATAAGCGCCGTTGCCGTTATTCTGGTGGCTGGAGGTTTCGCACTCTACTTGATTTTATCCGGGCGTAAAAAGCCCAAAGACTGAGAAAAGCATGGGAAAGGTCATCCGAATGGGAGAATTTTTCAGGCGCGGCTTTCTGGAATCGACGGGAGAACAGCCATCCCTGTTCGAATGGATTTTTTCTACCGACCACAAACGCATCGGCCTGCTCTACCTTTATTCCATCTCCACATTCTTCGCCATCGGCGTAACCCTCGGCCTGCTGATACGCCTCGAGCTGATCGCTCCCGGTCGCACCATTGTCGGCCCCGACACCTATAACGCCCTGTTCACCCTCCACGGCGTGGTGATGATCTTCCTGTTTATCATCCCGGGCATTCCGGCCGCCTTCGGCAACATCATGCTCCCTTTGCAGATCGGTGCGCGCGACGTGGCTTTTCCGCGGCTGAACCTTCTCTCGTGGTGGCTCTACATCATCGGCGCCATCATGGCTTTATCTTCTCTCGCGGGCGGCGGCGGCCCTCCCGACACGGGCTGGACCTTTTACCTGCCGTTTTCCGGCGAAACCACCACCAACGTCTCGCTGGCGGTGTTCGCCGTCTTTATCCTCGGCTTTTCTTCCATCCTGACCGGCCTCAATTTCATCACCACCATTCACCGGCTGCGCGCCCCCGGCATGACCTGGACCCGCCTGCCGCTGTTCGTCTGGTCCCTCTACGCCACGGCCTGGGTCCAGGTATTGGCCACGCCGATCCTCGGCATCACCCTGGTGCTGATCCTGGCCGAACGCATTCTCGGACTGGGGTTGTTCGATGCCGCCCGCGGCGGCGATCCGCTCATGTACCAGCATCTGTTCTGGATCTACTCCCATCCGGCCGTCTACATCATGGTACTGCCGGCCATGGGCGTCATATCGGAAATTATCCCGGTTTTTGCCCGCCGCCCGATCTTCGGCTACAAGGCCATCGTCGCCTCGAGCATCGGCATCGCCGCGGCAGGCTCCCTGGTATGGGGCCATCACATGTTCGTCAGCGGCATGAGCGACACCGCCATTCTGGTTTTCTCCCTGCTGACCTTTATCGTCGCCATACCGTCTGCCGTCAAGGTCTTCAACTGGGTGGCGACCCTATACGGCGGATCGATCCGCCTCGACGCGCCCATGCTGTATGCGTTGACTTTCGTGGTGCTGTTTTCCATCGGCGGGCTTTCCGGTCTGGTACTGGGATCGGCAGCCACCGACGTCCATGTTCACGATACCCATTTCGTGGTCGGACATTTTCACTATGTCATGTTCGGCGGTACCGCCTTCGCCTTTTTCGGAGCGCTGCACTACTGGTTCCCGAAAATATTCGGCCGCATGTACAATGAAAAGCGGGCTGCCTGGGCCTGGGGCATCATGATCTGCGGTTTCAACCTGCTCTATTTTTCCATGCTACTGGTCGGCCTGCGGGGCATGCCGCGCCGCTATTACGACTATCTGCCCCAATTCGCCCAGCTCAATCGCCTGGCCACCTACGGTTCATGGGTCCTGGCGCTGGGCCTGTTGTTCATGGCAGTGAACCTGCTGATCGCCCTGCGCCGCGGTAAGCATATCGGAGCCAATCCCTGGGAAGCGGCCACCCTCGAATGGACGGTAGACTCGCCGCCTCCGCCGGAAAATTTCGCGGTACTGCCAACGGTTACCCACGGTCCCTACGACCTCGAGCAAGCCGGAGAACCATGAATTCAACAGCACAACATCATGATGCGGAAGGCGCAAAGTTGGGCATGTGGCTGTTCCTCTTTTCGGAACTTTTGCTGTTCGGCGGTCTGTTTGTCCTTTTCGCCGTCTACCTGCAACGTTACCCGCTGCAATTCGCCGCCGGCGGCCGTGAACTCAGTGTGGCATTCGGCACCGTCAATACCGTTCTGCTTCTGACCAGCAGTATGACCGTGGCGCTGGCTCTGGAAGCCTTGCGGCGCAACCGGCGGCGCCTTTGCGAAAGCCTGCTCGGATTTACTCTGCTGGCCGCCCTGTTGTTCCTGGTCAATAAAGGCTTCGAATGGCACGCCAAGTTCCAGCACGACCTCTTTCCCGGATCCGCAACCTTGCAGCAGGCACCGCCCGGCCGGGACGTTTTTTTCGGCCTTTACTATTTGACCACCGGGCTGCACGGTCTGCACGTCATCATCGGAGGGGTGATCCTGGCCTGGATTTTGGCTCTGGTGCGTTGCGACCGCATTAACGGGGCATCGCCTACCGTGCTGGAAAACGGCGCTCTCTATTGGCATCTGGTGGATATCATCTGGATCTTCATCTTTCCGCTGTACTACCTGCTGCTTTAAAGGCAGGTGCTTGCCTCGCTCAAGCCGGGGAGGAGATCCTTCAACCGCCACCTCTATCTGGATGGAACACTCAGCCGGACCGAAATAAATGGGGGAGACGTGCACGACGACATGCAACATACCGGCAGCATGGGACAACTCATCGGAATCTGGGGTCTGTTGCTGCTGCTCACAGCAGCTACGGTGGGCATTTCGCGGATCCACCTGGGTGCAGCAAACATATGGGCCGCCCTCGGCATTGCCACCGCTAAAGCGACCCTGGTAACACTTTTTTTCATGCATTTAAAAAAGGAAGGTCGGGTAATCAAAATCTCGTTGCTGGTTACCCTGGCGACGCTGGCGACCTTTATCGGTCTTACCTTTTTCGATGTCCTTTATCGCTGAGAGGTTTACGTGACCCCAACCTGGCTTGATACCACCGAAGCGGTGGACAAGGTTTTCCTTTATATTTTCGGCATCAGCCTGGCCTTGCTGATCCTGATTACGGCGGTCATGGTGTTCTTCATCATCCGCTTTCACCGCAGCCGGCAAACGAAACCGAAGGATATCCCCAGTTCCTGTCTGTGGCTGGAGATCACCTGGACCCTCATCCCCACCCTGATCGTTTTGAGCATGTTCTGGTACGGGTGGCAGGGGTATCTGTCCCTGACCAACGTGCCTTCCGACGCCCTGCCGATCAAGGCGGTCGCCCGTCAATGGTCCTGGAGTTTCGTTTACCCCGGCGGTCGCACCAGTCCGAAACTGGTGGTCCCGGCCGGAAAAGCGGTGCGCATTGCCATCGTTTCCGAAGACGTTCTGCACAGTCTTTACATTCCGGCCTTCCGAATTAAAAAAGACGCCGTGCCGGGCATGACGACTCACGTCTGGTTCCGGGCCCCCGAAAGCGGATCCTTCGATCTGTTCTGCACCGAATATTGCGGTCTCGCTCACGCCAGCATGATCACCACGGTCGAAGTTCTTCCCGCCGACGAGTTCGACAGCTGGCTGCAACCCCCTCAGGAAGCAGCCGGAACGGTTAAAAGCCGGCAACTTCTCGAGCAATACGGCTGTCTGGCCTGCCATTCCCTGGATGGAAGCCCCCGGGTCGGGCCGAGCTTCGCGCGACTTGCCGAAGGAGAGAAAGTGCAACTTGCCGGCGAAACGGAAAAATCGGCTACCGTAAACCGTGAGTACCTCAAACGCAGCATCCTCGACCCGCAAAGTGAGATGGTTCAGGGATATCCCCCCGTCATGCCGTCGTTTCGCGACAAAATCAGTGAACAGGATCTGCAGCTGCTCATCGATTTCCTGCTGCAGACTGACAAAACATCGACATCCGGAGAGCGGCGACCATGATCCGCGCTCTGCTGCGCCCGTCCCTGTGCAGCGCCGTGGCCATATCGGCGCTGGTCGGCTACCTGGCTGCCGGTGGCGCCCCGGGCCCGCGGATGGCATGGCTCGCGACAGGGATAATGCTGGCCGCGACCGGGGCAACGATTCTCAATCAATGGCAGGAACGACACATAGACGCCCTGATGGATCGCACCCGTCACAGACCTCTGGCCTGCGGTCGCCTGAACCCGAGGGTCGCCCTGGGGGCGGGGCTGCTGTCGGCGCTGGCGGGCATTCTGCTACTGACCGTTCTTGACAGTCGCAGCGGTTGGCTCACCCTGTGTGTCTTTCTCCTTTACCACCTGATCTACACCCCCTTGAAACGCCACACCATTCTGGCCCTGCTGCCCGGATCGCTGTGTGGAGCTCTGCCGCCGGTCATCGGCTGGCTGACGGGCGGCGGCAGCTGGCAATCCCCCCGCCTGGTCATCTTCTCCGGCCTGATGCTCCTCTGGCAGATCCCCCACAGCTGGCACATCCTGTTGCGCGGCCGTCGGGATCTGCACCGCGCCGGTCTGTTCCCGGAACTGCACCGACTTCCCCCTTCACGCTTGCGGCAATTGATTTTGGTATGGATTTCGGCATTGACAACCGCTACCCTGGCGATCCCGGTCCTTCTGATCCCCGGCACGCCCACGATACGCTGGCTGGTTTTGGGACTGGCGGCCTGGCCTCTGGCGACTTTGATTATTCACCGCCGGAAGCAAGAGCGTCATCCGGTGGCTGGATGGCAAGACGGCGCCGGAGTCTTCTACCTGGGCGCATTGATGAGCCTGTTGCTGCTGTATTGATCGAGTAATCGAAAAGAACCGTTCAAGGAGAGGGAAGTCATGCACGCTGCCAAGGAGCGCATTCGCCTGCGCATCTACCTGGCCATATTCGGTTTTGTCCTTGTTTTGGGCACCATCGGTTTCATGTTCGCCGAGCACCTGTCGGCTATCGACGCCATCTACTTCACCATCGTCACCATCGCCACCGTCGGCTATGGAGACATATCCCCTGCGACCCCTGCCGGCAAGGCGCTGGCGGTCATCCTGATTGTCACCGGCGTGGGAACCTTCCTCAGCACCCTGGCAACCGCCACTGAAGTGTTTCTCAATCGCCGTGAATACCAGACGCGACAACAGAAGCTGCAAATGATCGTGGGACTGTTTTTCAGCGAAGCAGGCTGCGAACTGCTGACCCACAGCGTCCGCGCGGATCACCAGAGCGTGTTTCTGCAGAACGCGCTGGCCATCGATGCGAACTGGTCGTCAAAGGACTTCGATCGTGCCCGACAGAAGCTGGAATCGCACGATTTCGCTATCCGGCACAACAACCTCGATCTGCGCTCGCTGCGAACACTGCTTGAATCCCAGGGGCCCATGCTGGTGCGATTGATGGAGAGTCCTTATCTGCTGGAACACGAGGCCTTCACCGACCTTCTCATCGCAACCCTGCACCTGAAAGAGGAACTCCAGCTCCGCCTGAATCTCTCCCATCTGCCGGACAGCGACCGGGAGCATCTTGCCGGTGACGTGCGCCGCTTTTACCAACTGGCTGCCAGCCAATGGCTCCATTATGTCGAGCACCTCCAGACCCATTATCCGTTTCTCTACTCCCTGGCGGTGCGCACCAATCCTTTCGCTCCTGAAACCTGCCCGCTGGTACGGTCCGCCTGAGCCGGGGACAGCCACTTTGATCAATCCGGATCCACCGGCCTCCGCCGGCGCTTGCGTTCGGCACGTAACCGCTTGGCAGCCAGACGCCGCTCCTTTGCAGCCTTGCCGGGCCTGGTGGGAATACGGCGACGCGGTTTACGCCGCAATGCTGCAAGCTTTTCAGCAAGACGCTCGAGCGCTTTTTCGATATTGGCCTGACGGGAGCGCTGTTCGGAAGCGGTCACGGTAATACCACTCGGACGGTGGTGAATGCGCACAGCCGTTTCGGTTTTATTCCGATGCTGTCCGCCCGGTCCGCCGGCTTTGAAAAAAGTTATTTCCAGGTCATGCTTGTTCATCGTCATAGGCTCTCCTTGAATGCGCTGGCAATTTCGAGCCGGCCATGGTAGAAAAAACTTCAGTATTCAATCGGATCATTATCTCGGGGGACTTTCATTCATGACTCATTTTGCCCTGACCATTATCGGCCGGGACCATCCAGGTATCGTCGCCAAAGTTACGGAAATCCTCTATCGCCTGGGCTGCAACATCGCCGATTCGAGCTGCACCATCCTGGGCGGGCAGTTCGCCATGATCCTGATTCTTTCCCATCCGAAAATGCAAAGCAACGAAGAATTCGGCACCTCTTTCGCCCCCTTGGAAGCGGACGGGCTGTCGGTTTTCCTGCGCAAGCTGCAGCCCGGCGGGGAATCCGCAGCGGAAATCGATGGCGAAATCTGCATGATCTCCGTTTACGGATCGGACAAACCCGGCATTGTTTACCCCGTGGCAAAAATTCTGGGGGACATGCAGATCAACATTACCGATCTCAATACCAAACTTGTCGGCACTCCGCAACGTCCCGTGTACGTGATGATGATCGAAGCGGTACTTCCCGCCGGACTCGAAATCGAAGAGCTCTCCTCCGCGCTGGACCGGCTGAAAAAAGATCTGCAGGTCGACATCGCCGTCCGCTCCATAACCCCCGTAGAGCTCTGAGACCATGCCTGTCAAAGACGTTCTCATCTATCCTCACCCTTTGCTCAAAAAGATCTGTGCTCCGGTCGAGCACCTCGACGAGGAGATCGACTCCCTGATACAGGATCTTATCGACACCATGGTGGCGGCCGGTCATTCCGTCGGCGTGGCCGCCCCGCAGATCGGTGCGCCCCGCCGCGTGGTGGTGGTCGACGTATCTCACAGCAAACTCGGACGCGACGACAATCATGGCCTGCTGGTCATGGTCAATCCAGAAATTCTCGAACGGGAAGGCCGCAAGGTCTCCCGGGAAGGCTGCATGAGCGTTCCTGATTACACAGGCAATGTCGTGCGTGCCGAAAGCGTTGTGGTGCAGTTTCTCGACCGCGAAGGAAAGCAAAGGGTCATTCGTGCCCGCGGATTCGAGGCTGTCGCACTGCAGCATGAAATCGACCATCTCGACGGCCTTCTTTTCCTCGACCGCGTTTCCAGCCTGAAGACGGATCTTTTCCGCCGCAAAAAACGCTGATCTTCTGCCTCGACCGGGCTTCCCGTCCGCCGCCCATTGAATCCCGGGCCTTATTCAGTATACTCAGTTAGTGTCCGCCCGAAAACCTCGGATGGACACGGCGCGGTTCTCGTAGAATATTTCTGTAGCCAATGGATACAGCGCGTAGCTCATGCAGTTTGGCACCCCAAAAGGAAGCTTTCGCAAAAAGCGCCAAATGCAAGGCGCGCGATTGTCGAGCAATGAGGCGCACTTAGGTACGTCGAAGCAGCGAGACAATCGCAGCAACGCAGTAGTTGGCGAGTTTTTGCGACGCC
>ERZ1673962.164-NODE-164-length-55947-cov-11.637157_pt1 | contig 55947 bp, 54 predicted proteins | sample MGYA00580188_ERZ1673962 | MGnify/ENA primary metagenome ERZ1673962 (study PRJEB41334, sample SAMN05608104) | rock metagenome | biome: terrestrial subsurface; feature: shale formation; material: shale | place: USA: Pennsylvania ... | reverse complement strand
CGGGAACTATCACCCCAACATAGCGTGGTAGTCGAGATACAAGGGTGGATGTCGCATTTTATAGCCACCACCACACCGCTCAGTGGGTCGCCACCCGGTGGATCAGTCAAGCATGACCCACCCTACCAACCGTCTAGAACAGGTTGCGCGGCAGCCAGACGATCATCACTGCGCAGAAGATGGCAAGACCGATGCAAAACCAGAAAAATCTGCTTTGCCGTCGTTCCCCGGCGGTATCAGCCAGGGCGGGGAGGGGCATGCCGCAGTTGCTGCACTCGGCTTCCTGCGGCGGGTTGGGTTGCTGGCAGTACAGGCATCTGGGCATGGCCGCGTCCTCTCTAGGTCAGTTCCAGATTGCCACGTACAGCCGCTGTTTGAGATTGACGGGCATCAACCCGTTGCGAAAGCTTGTCGCTGCCGCACGGTTCGCTGCGAGGGGCTTCAAGGATTGTTGATCCGCTGGCCTGTCACTCGAAGGATTCGAGGCGTTGGCGATCAAGGATGGTGATTTGCCGACCTTCCTGAGTGATGATTTGCTCGTCGATCAAGCGCCTGATGATCCGTGAAAAGGTCTCCGGCTGGATCGACAGGTGGCCCGCAATCAGCTGCTTGGCCATGGGCAGCTCGAAGCTGTTGCCTTCATCCTTCAGACGCGCCAGCTGCGTCATCAAATAGCGCACCACGCGGTGAGTGGCGTTCTTCAACGAGAGGGTCTCGATTTCATTGATGCGCTGGTGCAATCGCACGCTCAGTTTGCCGAGCAGGGCAAAGGAGAGCTTCTGGTTCGCTTCCAGCAGGCGCATGTATGCGGTGTTGGAGAAGCGGTAGACCTGCGTCGGGCACACGGCCTGGGCCGAGGCGACGTAGTTAGGCGTGTCCATCAGCATCATCGCTTCGGCAAAGGTCTGGCGATTGCCGATCACCTCGAAGACTTTTTCCTGCCCGTCCGGGGTCAGGCGGTAGATCTTTACTGCGCCAGAAATCACGAAATAGAACGAGTGTGCCGGTTCGCCCTGGTGAAAGAGGTTGTCGCCTTTGTCCAGGTTGAGCAGCTGGCTTGCGCTCATCAGCTCGTCCATCTGCTCGTCATTGAGCGGTTCGAACAGGTGGTGGCTGCGAAGAATCTGGTTATGTACGCGATGAAGCACCATGCAAGGCATCCTTATTTCTAATAATTAGCCGTCCGCAATCAAGGTTGACGGAGCGGAACGATAGCTGCGCTCAAATTGGCTGACCAAGGCAGGGGCAGAGCGCAACGAAGAGTCGTTACAAAGCCTAGCCTAGATGCCATGGCACAAGTATTGATGCAGGCCGGATTAGCACGAGGGCTGAGACAGGATCCTCTTGCGTATCTGGTTTCAGTGACCCGATATGACGGCTTCGTGCCAGTGCGGCGGGGCGAACAGGCTTGGATAGCGCTCAAGCGCGACGTGGATCCGTTGGGCGCCGTCGGCTCGCTCGGCGGGTACGGCCAGTGCCTTGGCACCGCCGAGGAGGTCGGCGAGTAACCCGTGCAACGCTGCGTCGGCCTGTGCGGACAATTCGCAGTTGGCGATCAGGTAGGAGACGCTGTCCTCGACCTCCTTCTGCAATGCCAAGGCCTGGCGCTCGCCGATCGGTTGCGCCGAATCGTCTGGCAGCGCGGCCTCGGCGGCCTGGCGGAGGCGCGTCATGCCTTCACGCAGGGCGGCATCGGTTGCCCACTGCTGCTCGCCGCCAGCGGGTGGCGCAGCGTGCACGCCGTGCCCGTCGTGAGTAACCGTTGCTTGCGCGGTATCGACCACCACGTCGAGTGCCACGCCACTGGCCAGCGCCAGCATCGACGCCATTGCAAGGCCCCACGCCAAGGGTTGGATTACTGCTTTCATATGCACCTCCGGTACTGCAGGGGCGGGCCGTCTGGCCCGTAGCGTTGTTGTCGCCTCAGTGCGCAGAAGCCTGGGCGAACAGGATGTTGTTCTCCAGATGAATGTGCTGCATGAGGTCACCGCGCAGCTCTTCGAGCCCGCGATACAGCGCGCGCCAGGTATTGCAGGCGTTTGCCGGTGGGGTGATGTCATCGGTGAGTTCGGCCAGGCGCTGAAGCGCGGCGCCGTGCTGGTCATGCTCGTAGCGCATCACTGCGATCGGGCCTTGGGTCTGCGGCAGTTGCATGTCGCGGCGCAGCATCGGAAAGAGGATCTGCTCCTCCTTGAGCATGTGGCTTTCCAGTTCCTGCTGCATGCACCACAGATGTTCGGCGAGCCCGGTCGGGCAGTCCGCCTTGTTGCCATGCACCTGCTCGACACGGGTGGCCAAGCGGATCAGCTCTGGGAACTGCTCACGATGACGTTCGTGAAAGCGTTCGAGCAGGTAGTCGATCAGCGATCCGGCCGGCACATTGCGCCAGTCAGGCTCAGTCGTGGACTCGCTTCCCAATGCCGCCAACTCGTCCGCGATCGCCTGGGCGTCAAGGTTGCGCTGCAGGGCAGCGTCGCGCAGCGGGGTGTCGCCACCGCAACAGAAGTCCAGCTTGTAATGGCGAAACACGCGGGTGGCGCCAGGGATCAGGCAGGCCAGGCTGCCCAGGGTTTGCTCGGTAAGCGCAGTCGTCATGGTGGCGTTTCCAAGGGTGGAAGTACTCAGAACAACGCAAGCCCTATGCCATCAATAAGTTATTGATTTACAGAGAATAAATATTAACGGTGGTGAAATGTACCTGGGCGGTATAGGGTTTAAAAAACCTTAGGGGTAGTAATGACCATGATGGAAGAAGCACTGCTGGCTGACCTTGTCACCGAACTGCCCAATGCGGTTCGCCTGCAACGCCTGGTGCACACGCTGCATCAGCGGTTTCGCTGTGGTGCGGTGGTGCTGCTACGTCTCGACGAGGACACCCTGCGCCCGCTGGCTGCGGTGGGGCTGGTGCAGGAGGCCCTCGGCCGACGCTTCGTGGTGGCTCAGCATCCGCGGCTGGCCGCCATCCTCTCGCAGCGTGAACCCACCTGGTTCGAGCCCGACAGCCGTTTGTCAGACCCGTACGACGGGCTGCTCGATGCGCATGTGGGCGAGCCCCTGCCGGTGCACGATTGTATGGGCGTGAGCCTGTTCGTGGAGGGCAAGCTATGGGGCGCGCTGACCCTCGATGCGCTGCATGCCGGCACCTTCGATGACGAGGCGCGGCGTGATCTGCAGCGTTACACGCTGGTGATCGAGGCCGCCATCCGCATCACCCGGTTGGAACACGAAAATCGCGGCCTGCGGCTGGCCCGTAGCGACGTGCTGGAAACCACCCCGGTGCCGGGAGACGGCGAAATTCTTGGGCAAAGCGTTGTGATCCGCGAGCTGTTGCGTGAGCTGGAAGTGGTTGCCGATTCGGAACTGCCAGTGCTGCTGCTGGGCGAAACCGGCGTGGGCAAGGAGCTGTTTGCGCGCTGGCTGCATCGACATTCGCGGCGCCGCAACAAGCCGCTGGTGCTGGTCAATTGCGCCGCGTTGCCCGAATCGCTGGCCGAGAGCGAGCTGTTCGGGCACGTCAAGGGTGCGTTTTCGGGCGCTACTACGGACCGTCCCGGACGTTTCGATGCGGCCAACGGCGGCACGCTGCTATTGGACGAGGTGGGCGAGCTGCCGCTGGTGGTTCAGGCCAAGCTGCTGCGCACCTTGCAGAACGGGGAGATCCAGCGCCTCGGGGCCGACAAGCCGCGTCAGGTGGACGTACGCATCATCGCAGCGACTAACCGCAACCTGCGCGAAAGCGTGCGAGACGGGCATTTCCGCGCGGATCTCTATCACCGACTTTCGGTCTATCCGGCGCCGATCCCGCCCTTACGCGAGCGTGGCAACGATGTCCTGATTCTGGCCGGCTACTTTCTCGAGCTGAACCGCGCCCGGCTGGGCTTGCGCAGCATGCGGCTGTCGCCGGCCGCCGAGCGGGCATTGCTCGGCTACGCCTGGCCGGGCAACGTCCGCGAGCTTGAGCATGTGATCAGCCGAGCGGCGCTGCGGTTGCTTAGCCGTGGCGCCTCGCGCAGCGAAATCCTCACGCTTGAGCCGGAGCTGCTGGATCTGGACAGCGAACACGTCGGCGCCTTCGCTCCGGCTGCTGAGGTCGAACCCCTGGCGACGGAGGCTGAGATCGTCTCGTTGCGCGAAACCGTCGATGGCGCCCAGCGCCAGGCAATCATCCGGGCGCTGGAGGCCTGCGGTGAAAACTGGGCGCAGGCGGCGCGATTATTGGATGTCGACTCGAGCAACCTGCACAAACTGGCGCGGCGTTTGAAACTGAAATGAGCGCTCTTTGGGACGGGATACAGCTGGGTCCTGTTCCGCCAGTCGGCGTGAGTCGTCTTTGTCGGATGGCGGTCTAAGCTTTCACCATCACGACGAGGAGATTTCCATGGCTTTGGACCATGACCAGTTCAACCAGCTGCTGACCGAGGCCCAGGCGCACGCCGACCGAGCAGCCAGCGAGAACAATCCGCAGCATTATCAGCAGGCGTTCGAGTCGAGCCTCAAAGCGATGCGTCTGCTCGCCGAAGAGTCCGGAAACTGGCGGGACGCCGTTGTTCGCGCGACTGAGGAATATCAGGGCGACGAAGGGATATAAGGCAGCCTCAGGCTGGACGGCCAATGGCGCTGCAGGTCGTCTTTCCTGATCGCGACGATGCAACGTCGACTCCCCAAGCCGTAGGCGCCAGCTTGACTGCGAACCGGGACTCAAGGCTTCGCGAGCAAGCTCGCTCCTACGGACAGGTGCTTCGCTAACCGGTTTCATGGGCAACGCCTCCAGCTTCGCCCCCTTGACGCTCATCAATGCCTCTCGTCGGAGGCCTACCTAGACTGCCGACTTTCCGTCCGGCCCGGACGGGCACCGTTGCCGTTGGCAGGGTGCGCATGATTCCGCATGTCTAGGAGTTGCCATGCACTTGGTCTGTCCAGCAGGTAGCCTGCCCGCGCTCAAGGCTGCCGTTCAGCAGGGTGCCGACGCCATCTACGTCGGTTTTCGTGACGACACCAATGCTCGCCATTTCGCCGGCCTTAACATGGATGCGAAGCAGCTCGACAAGGGACTGCAGCTGATCCGCGAGAAGCGCCGCCAGCTCTACATTGCCGTCAATACATATGCCCAGCCACAAGGCTGGTCCCGTTGGCAGCGTGCGGTGGACCAGGCCGCTGACCTGGGCGTGGACGCACTGATCGCTGCCGATCCGGGCGTGCTCGGCTATGCCGCCAAACGCCACCCGCAGCTCAACCTGCATCTGTCGGTGCAGGGCTCGGCGACCAATGCCGCCGCGCTGGATTTCTATCAACAACGCTACAACATCAAGCGCGCCGTGCTGCCGCGGGTGCTGTCGCTCAAGCAGGTCAAGCAGGTCGCCGCCAGCAGTCCGGTGCCGATCGAAGTGTTTGCCTTCGGCAGCCTGTGCATCATGGCCGAGGGCCGTTGCCACCTGTCTTCTTATCTCACCGGTGAATCACCGAATCTGTGCGGCGTCTGCTCGCCAGCCAAGGCGGTGCGCTGGAGCGAGGAGCCGGAGGGGCTGACCTCGCGCCTGAATAACGTGCTCATCGACCGTTACGCCGAAGGCGAGTCAGCCGGCTATCCGACGCTGTGCAAGGGCCGCTTCATGGTCAATGGCGAACGCTTCCACGCACTGGAAGAGCCCACCAGCCTGAATACTCTGGACCTGATACCTGAGCTGGCGAACATCGGTGTCACGGCAATGAAGATCGAGGGGCGGCAGCGCAGTCCCGCTTATGTCGAGCAGGTCACCCGCGTCTGGCGCTCGGCGCTGGACGCCTATCTGCAGGCGCCGCAGCGTTATGCCGTGCAGCCAGGCTGGCGCGCAGTGCTCGATGGCTTGTCGGAGGGCTCGCAAACGACTCTCGGCGCTTACCACCGGGCGTGGCAGTGAATCTCTTCAGCAAGGAGCAGTTATGAAACTCAGCCTAGGCCCCGTGCTGTTCTATTGGGATCGCCAGCAGACGCTGGACTTCTATGCCGACATGGCAGACATGCCGCTCGATGTGATCTATCTCGGGGAAACCGTCTGCTCCAAGCGCCGCGACATGGGACTGGACGACTGGATTGGTCTGGCGCGTGAGCTGAAACAGCAATCAGCAGCGCAGCTGGTGCTGTCCGGCCTTGCATTGGTCGAGGCGGCTTCGGAGCTGTCCAGCCTGCGTCGGCTCTGTGAGAACGGCGAGCTGATGGTCGAGGCCAATGACATGGGTGCGGTGCAGTACCTGTCCGAGAAGGGCGTGCCTTTCGTGGGCGGCCCGGCGCTCAACCTCTACAACGGCCATGCACTGGCCGAACTGGTGAGCAGCGGCATGCAGCGCTGGGTGCCGCCAGTGGAGATTTCCGGGGCGATGATCCGCGACGCGCGTGCGCAGCTGTCCCAGCTCGGTGTTGCCGTGCCGGAAATCGAGATCTTCGCCTACGGCCACCTTCCGCTGGCGTACTCGGCGCGTTGTTTCACCGCCCGCGCGGAAAATCGGCCGAAGGATGATTGCCAGTTCTGCTGTCAGAACTACCCAGAAGGCATCCCGCTGTTGAGCCAGGAAGGCGAGGCGCTGTTCACCATCAATGGCATCCAGACCCTGTCGGCCTCAGTCAGCAATCTGTTGGCGGACTATCCGGCGCTGGTCGAGAGCGGTGCCGAGCTGCTGCGGCTGAGCCCGCGCGCATCGGGCATGACCGAGGTCGTTCAGGCATTTGATGCGGTGCGCAAAGGTGGCCTGCCACCGCTCGCCGTAGACGGCTGCAACGGTTACTGGCATGGCCAGCCTGGCATGCTGCGCGCCGAGGAGGCCGGACTATGCTGAACCCTCGTGCACATTTATTGAAACTGGGCGAGCACCTGTTGCCGCTGGCCGCGCGAACCCCATTCGCGCTGCAACGTATCGCCTTGGAGCGCAGCCTGAATCAGCTCTTCGCTGAGCCATTGGCTGAGGATGCCTTCGAGGCCTTGGAAGGCCACTGGATGCGCCTGGAAGTCGTCGACCTCAAGCTGGCCTGGTGCCTGAGCTGCGACCGGCAGAAGTTGCGCATCGCCGAGCAGGCGCCGGTCCAGGTGACCATCCGTGGCAACTGGCGTGAGTTCCTGTTGCTCGCCAGTCGTCAGGAAGACCCGGATACGCTGTTCTTTCGTCGCCGGTTGGTGATCGAAGGCGACACCGAACTCGGCCTGGCAATCAAGAACCTGATCGACAGCCTGGACCCGGACCTGTTGCCGCCGTGGCTGTGGAAAGTGCTGCAAGGCGCGGGCGAGGAAGTGGCGCAGGCCGGCCGTGCGCAGCCGGTAAGCGCCTGATCTGACACTTGTCGCTGCGCCGGTAGCACGCATTCTGTGGCGTCTTTGCTGGGCGTTACACCGAGTGCAGCCGGTGCCGCGGTTTCATGCGGTCGCTGGCAATGATGTTGCGCATGTCCTCGAACAGCGCATCGGCTTCGGCTTCGGAGCAATCTTCACGGTAGCGCTTGCGCAGTCCGTAACTGCTGAGGGTGATATGGACGTTCGCGACTACGCCGTGCTGCGCGAGGCAGGCGCGTGCGCAATGCAGCGGGCAGCCGTCGATAGCCAGGATCGCTCGGCCAGAGTTGGCCTTGTTGACCAGCGAGCTGACCCGGCCGCCGACACCGGCAATGCAGGACATTTCGGCCAGACCGGCACGATCCAGGCGCACCGCAAGGGTATTGGCCAGTTGCGCGACGTTGGAGCAACCCGAGCAGGCATAGACGAGGGGCAGGCGGGGTGCGGACATGCGGTTCTCCCGATTCGAAAGGGCCAGCGAAAGTATCCGGGCCAATGCAGCGGTGGCCCATGATGATCGTCAAGAAGCTGGGGCAATCCGTCGCAGTTCAGTCCTGGTAAGCGGCCAAGCCCCGGCTGTCGAGTATCTCGATGCGCCGGCGCTGCACGCTGATCATTCCTGATTCGATCAGCCGGTGCAGGATGCGTGAAAAGGTTTCCGGCTGAATGCCCAGCTTGGAGGCGATCAGACGCTTGGGCACATCGAGGGTCACCACGCCGCTGTCGTCCTCTTGCGACTGATAGAGAAAGCGCACCACGCGATGACTGGCGTTGGCCAGCGTCAGGGTGTCGATTTCGTTCAGACGCTGATGCAGCCGAATGCTCAGGGTGCCGAGTATGTCCAGGCAGATGCTCGGGTGTTGCTCGAGCATGCGCCGGTAGTGCGGGCCATTGAGGCTGGCGAGGAGGCTGGCCTTCAGTGCTGTGGCACTGACCGGATAGTTCGGCGCGCCAGTGAACAGCAAGGCTTCGGCAAATGACTCGCCAGCGCGGATGACCTCGACCAGTTTTTCTTGGCCGTCGCAGACTACGCGGTGCAGTTTCACCTGACCGCTGAACAGAAAATAGAACCGCTCCGCCTTGTCGCCCTGATGAAACAGCGAGGCACCGGCGGGCAGCCGCTTGAGGTTGGCCGAGGCGCACACTTCCTGTAGCGCGGCTTCGGGCAACCGGCTGAACAGGTGGTGTCGGCGGAGGTCCGCAACGAGGGATGTTTCGGTCAGCATGGTTCCTCCACCGGCACCTGTCCGGGATTGTTCGACGTTGCATCCTAGGAGCACGCATCGCCCACCTTCCTTGATCGCAGACAAGATCGTCGGCCGCGGTTGCCTCAGAGCCATTTTAAAAATACGGCCAAGGTGAATTGACGATGGTCAATTCGCTTGCGGACGCAATTGCCTACATTTCACACCATCTAGTGTTTAAAGAAGTTTTTGTAACTACATATGGTGATGGAGGCATGATGCTGGGGCTTGAAGAAGTGAAGCGACCGGTCTCGCTGCGCAAGCGGGATGGGAGGCTGGTCGCGTTCGAACTGGACAAGATCGGCGCGGCAATCGAGGCCGCGGGCCTGGCCACCGGTGAGTTCGAACAAGCCACTGCCCAGGCGCTGGCTGCTGAGGTCCTGGTGCGCCTGCCGCAGCGGGTGGTGGAGGTCGAGCAGGCTCAGAATGCGGTCGAGCGCGTATTGATGGAGGCTGGTTACTACGACACGGCGCGCGCCTACATCGTCTACCGCGAGCGACATGGTCGGCTGCGGCGTGATCGCAAGTCACTGGTCGATGTCGCCTCATCGATGAACGAATACCTTTCGCGCGAAGACTGGCGGGTACGCGCCAACGCCAACCAGGGCTACTCGCTGGGCGGGCTGATTCTCAACGTTTCGGGCAAGGTCACTGCGAATTATTGGCTAGACGAGGTCTACAGCCCGGAAATCGGCATCGCCCATCGCGAGGGCGATCTGCACATCCATGACCTGGACATGCTCGCCGGCTATTGCGCGGGCTGGTCGCTGCGCACCTTGCTCAACGAAGGCTTCAACGGCATACCCGGACGCGTTGAGGCGGGACCGCCGAAGCACCTGTCCAGCGCGCTGGGGCAGATGGTCAACTTCCTCGGCACCCTGCAGAACGAGTGGGCCGGTGCCCAGGCGTTCAGCAGCTTCGATACCTACCTGGCGCCGTTCGTGCGCAAGGACGGCCTGGGATTCGCCGAAATCCGTCAGGCGATCCAAGAGTTCATCTACAACCTCAATGTGCCGTCGCGCTGGGGCACGCAGACGCCCTTTACCAACCTGACGTTCGACTGGGTCTGCCCCGAAGACCTGCGTGAGCAGATTCCCTACATCGGCGGTGAAGAGATGCCTTTCGCCTACGGTGAGCTACAGGCCGAGATGGAGTTGATCAACCGCGCCTATATCGAGGTCATGCAGGCTGGCGACGGGCTGGGCCGGGTATTCACCTTTCCGATCCCCACCTACAACATCACCCACGATTTCCCCTGGGACAGCGAAAACGCCGACCGCCTCTTCGAGATGACCGCGCGTTACGGCCTGCCGTACTTCCAGAACTTCCTCAATTCGGATATGCAGCCCAATCAGGTGCGTTCGATGTGCTGCCGCTTGCAGCTGGACGTGCGCGAATTGCTCAAGCGCGGGGGTGGGTTGTTCGGTTCGGCCGAGCAGACCGGCTCGCTCGGCGTGGTGACGGTCAACTGCGCACGCCTGGGTTATCTGCATTCAGGCGACTGGCCAGGGCTGATCGAGCATCTCGATGCGCTGCTTGAACTGGCCATGCAGAGCCTGGAGGTCAAGCGCAAGGTGATCCAGCACCACATGGATGCCGGGCTCTATCCTTACACCAAGCGTTACCTGGGCACGCTGCGCAATCACTTCTCCACCATTGGCGTGAACGGGCTGCACGAGATGGTGCGCAACTACACCGAGGATACCGAGGGCTTGCACACCGAAGCCGGCCGGCGTCTGGCCGTCGACCTGCTCGACCATGTTCGAGCTGTGCTGGTGCGCTTTCAGGAAGAAACCGGCCACCTATACAACCTCGAAGCGACGCCCGCCGAAGGCACCACTTACCGATTCGCCAAGGAAGACCGCAAGCGCTTCCCGGAAATACTACAAGCGGGCTCTGCCGAGGCGCCGTACTACACCAACTCTTCGCAGCTTCCGGTGGGCTTCACCGACGACCCGTTCGAAGCCCTGATGCTGCAGGACGAGCTGCAGACCAAATACACCGGCGGCACCGTATTGCACCTGTACATGGCCGAGCAGATCTCCTCGACACAGGCCTGCAAGAACCTGGTGCGCACCGCGCTGGGACGCTTCCGCCTGCCTTACCTGACCATCACCCCGACGTTCTCGATCTGCCCCGTTCACGGCTACCTGAGCGGTGAACACGAGTTCTGCCCCAAATGCGACGAGGTGCTGGTCGCCAAGCAGCAAAGCTGCTGCGCCTGATCTGGTTCCATAGGAGCCAGCTTGCTGGCGATCATCTATCAGCGCGCCAACTGGCGCATCGGTCGAAAACCCAACCCTGAAGGAGCGACACATGACCCAAACCACTCAACTCCCCGAAGCCCAACGTCAGCGCTGCGAAGTCTGGACCCGCGTGATGGGCTATCACCGTCCGGTCGCGGCGTTCAACCCGGGCAAACAATCCGAGCACCGTGAACGCACCCATTTCACCGAGCAGGCCGCCGGTTTGGCGCGTTAGTCATGGGCGCCGCGCTAAGGGTCGGGGGCATGGTGCCCCTGACCACCCTCGACTTTCCTGATCATCTGGCCTGCGTTCTGTTCTGCCAGGGCTGTGGCTGGCGTTGCCGCTATTGCCACAACCCTGAGCTGATCCCGTCCTGTGGCGCCGAGGAGCGCAGCTGGGCGGAGATTCTCGGCTTTCTCGATCAGCGGATCGGTCTGCTCGAGGCGGTGGTATTCAGCGGCGGCGAGCCGACGCTGCAACTGGCGCTGCCGGATGCCATTGCGCAGGTGCGCGCGAAGGGCTTCAAGATCGGCCTGCACAGCGCCGGTATCAAACCGAAACTGTTCCGCCAGGTGCTGCCGCTGGTGGACTGGGTGGGGTTCGACGTCAAGGCGTTGCCAGAGCACGGTCGGCTGATCACGGGGGTCGAGGGGAGCGGCGAAGCCAACTGGAAAAGCCTGGAAGCGCTGATGGAGAGCGGCGTCGCGCACGAATGCCGAACCACGGTTCATTGGCAGCTGTTCGACGCCGAACGTCTATGGGAGATGGCGCAGCGACTGCGCAAACTCGGTGTCGAGCGCTTCGCCGTGCAATGCGTGCGCACGGCGAAAATGCTCGACGATGGCCTCACCGATAGCCGTGCACCCTACGATCAGCAAAAACTCTGGGACCGGATGGGGCGGCTGTTTCCGTCGTTCATACTGCGAGGGTAAGGGGAGAAGGCCGGCGATGCGGCGTGCGGTGGGCTAAAGCCCACCCTACGGGCGGTACATAGCGGTAGGGTGGGCTTCAGCCCACCGTCTGCGTGAACGATCCACGGCCTCTTGGCGCCGTGAGGGCCGATAACCTTCAGCCTTCACGCCTATCGCTCTGGCAGGAGCCGGCGTCGGTATCCAGCGGCCAGACGATGCTGCCCCGAGCGGCTGTTCCGCGCGGTTATCCTAGATCCCGGCGCATGCCAATGTGCGGAATCCCATCCTCGAGATAGACCTCGCCCACCGGCTTGAAGCCGTAGCGCCCGTAATAGCCTTGCAGGTGGGCCTGCGCGGACAAGTAGATCGGCCGCCCCGGCCACTTTTCCCCGGCATGGTCGAGTGCCTGCACCATCAATTTATGTCCAATGCCCTGGCCGCGAGCCGAAGGTGCAGTAGCGACGCGGCCGATCACTACGTTGCCGTCTTGCTGAACGGGGTCGAGCAGGCGCAGGTAGGCGACCAATTGCTCCTCTTGCCAGGCCATCAGGTGGCAGGTATCGCCCAGCAGGTCCTGGCCGTCCACATCCAGGTACACGCATTGTTGCTCGACCACGAAAACCTCAGCGCGCAGGCGCAGAATCGCGTAGAGCTGCTGCGCGCTGAGTTCGGTGTGGTGTTTGCAGATCCAGTTGATAGACATAACGCCGGCTCGCCGAGAAAACCTGCAGCGAATACTAAAGGTATTGCGCGCCCAAACGCTGTCGATGATCCCTCTTCGCGGCAGTCGGCGCCTCCGACTATTTCGGTGCTGGCGCGCTCCTGCAGGAGCCGGCTTGCTCGCGAAGCGCGAGATCAGAGGCAGCCTTGGCCCTGTAGCGACACCCGTCAACCTGTGCGCTGGTCCGGCGACGTGGCGGTGGGCTGAAGCCCCCCCTACGGTTGAATACCTAACAGTAGAGTGGGCGGACGAGGTTCCGCCGCAGCCTATCCACCGGCACGAGTGATTCAGCCAGGTAGGGTGGGCTTCAGCCCGCCGTTCTGACTGTACGAATCAGCTCCAACCCCAGAACTGCAGATACCAGCCGTAACCAACCACCGCGGTCGCCAGCTCCACGCAACCGAATGCCGCCATCCGCCGCAATCCATTGGCGCCGTGGCGGCTGATCACGCGCCAGGCCAGGTAGAGACTCCAGCCGACGGCACCGGCCAGCAGCAGCGCTCGGGTCGGCTGCGCCCAGGCAAGGATGAAACCCTCGTAGCGCAGCAGTTTGATGGTGGTGGCTGAAAGACCGAGAAAAAGTCCGGCGCCGCCCAGCGGCGTCAGTGTCAGCGCCAGGTGATGAAACACGTTGTCGCCGCGGTTCATCAGCCTCACTGCACCTTGCAACAGCAGCCACAGCGCACCACCGATCAGCAGTGAGCTAGCGCCGATGTAGGTGAGAATCGCCGCACCGTCGAGCCAGGTGAACGCATCGTTGTTCTGCGGATAATGCGTCAGCAGCCACCAGGGCGCATTGGCCTCCAGCGGCCAAAAGATGTCGCGATCGACCAGCCACTCGGCGGCGGTCTGCTTGAGGGTGATGAACCAGGGGCTGACCGTCCACTGAAAGGCGCCCATGGCCAGCCCGATCATGCCAAACAGCAGCAGCGTGCTGTCCCAATGACCTTGTTGCGGCTGGTTGCCGACAATGAGGATTTCCTGATTCGGCGAGCGGGCGGCGAGGGCAACGGCGCCACGCTGGCCACTGCAACGACCACAGGCGTGGCACTCGCTGTTGCCTTGCATGCGGCGGATGTCGATCAGCGGGGCGCAGTTGGGCGTGGCCAGCTTCGGTCCCTGGTTGGCCTGCCACAGCTCCTCGTCGACTTTGTAGTGCATCGGCGCCAGCCGGGCGAGCAGGCCGAACACGCCGCTCACCGGGCACAGGTGCCGGCACCAGACGCGCTTACCACGGCCATAGAGGAAGCCAACGATCATCGCGGCCACCGTCGAGCCGCCAAGGATCAGCGCGGCGGCGCGGCCGTAGTCATAAACACTGATCAGCTGGCCATAGACGGTGGTCAGCACGAACGCGATGGTCGGCCAGCCGCTCCAGCGAATCCACTGTGGTGTGCGCTTGTTCAGCCCGCGCCAGCTGATCCATTCACTGAGCGAGCCTTCCGGGCAGAGCACCCCGCACCAGAGCCGGCCGAAGAGCACCATTGACAGCAGCACGAACGGCCACCACAAGCCCCAGAACAGGAACTGGGCGAACACCGTGATGTTGTCCAGCATCCGCGCTTCGGAGGGCGGCAGCGAAAGCACCGCTGGAACCAGCAGCAGGACCAGATAGAAGCCGACCACCAGCCACTGGATCAGGCGGATGGTGGCGGCGTGCTGACGCAGCAGGTCGCCAATGCGCGCCAGCCAGGGGGCGTTGGTGATCATGCCGTGCGAGCCTCCAGACGAGCCTCCGGTTTCGGTCGCAGCCAGGCCCAGACGGCCAGCCAGTACAGCGCCATGACGATCACCGCGGCCAGCGAAGGCATGGCGCGGTAGCCGGTCAGCCCGGCAAGGGTGCTACCCAGGGTGCCGCCGTCATCGAGCAGGGCCGAGGTGTCCCAGATCGGGTCACCGAAAACGGTGTAAAGCACTTCCGGCACGTCCATGCCCATCAGCTGGCCGCTGAAGCGGTCGAGACCCGCCATCAGCAGGGCGGCGCCGAGCAACAGTAGTAGCGCCTCGCTTACCGTGAAGAAACGCCTCCAGGAGAACAGCCGGCTGCCAGCCTGCAATGCCGCGTAGCTCAGCAGCGCGAGCGCAAAGCCAAGCACACCGCCGATGACGAAACCGGTCAGGTCCGAACCGTCCTGCTGATGGCCGATGCCATACAGGAACACCACTGTTTCGCTGCCCTCACGCGCCACAGCGAGCATCGCCAGCACCAGCAAGCCAATGCCGCTGCCCTGGCTGAGGTGCGCGGCGGCGCTATCGACCAGGTTGCGTTTGAGATCGCGCCCATGATGGTGCATCCAGCCGACCATCTGCAGGATCAACAGCGCGGCAGCCAGCAGCATGGCGCACTGGAACCACTCGCCAGCGGGACCGGCCAGCCAGTCGCCGGCGCTGAGAATCCCCCAGCCCAGCAACGATGCCAAACCGAGGCCGGCAATCACGCCGCCCCAGAGCATGCGCAGCGCATGGCGGTTGCCTGGCTGCTGGCTCAACCAGGCGTGCAGTATGCCGATGACCAGTAACGCCTCGACGCTTTCACGCCAGACGATGAACATTGATTGGCCCATGTCGCTTCTCCTGTGAAGAGACTACTTAGCGATGATTTCGCCTTCCGGGAGGTCCATGTGGAACTCATCGAAGAAGGGGTAGCGGCCGGGTTTGAGCGGATGAATCACGACGAACGAGGTGACACCAGGTGAGAGCACCTTTTCCACCCGCAGGGGTGTGCTCTCGAATTCGGTCGGCCCCTTGCCGGCATTGATCACGACGATCTTGAAGCGTTGGCGAGCCGGCACTTCGATGGTTGCTGGCTCGAAATGGCCGTCGCGGATGGTCAGCTCATAGGTCGGCAGACCGGCCTGGGCGCCGCCGGCAAAGCCGGCCGCGAGCAGGGCGAGGGCTGGAAGCAGGATGCGTTGCATGCTGACCTCCGGCTCAGTAGCCGCCTTTCTTGCCGATGCCGGCGTAGGTGAACTCGTAGTTCAGCGTGCACTGTTCGAACCAGGGCGCGACGCCGGTTTCCTTGTCAACGTGACGGCCAAACATCGCGTGCTTGCCGTCTGGCGGCGAGACGGTGAAGGTCAGCTGGTACTTGCCCGGGCCCATCAGCTTGACGTTGTCGCCATAATGCGGGCCGTCATTGGCGACCATCGGGTGAAAGTCGCCTTCGATTTTTTCGTCCGAGCCTTTCTTGTTCAGCGAGTAACGAATGTTCAGGTAGGAAACGAAGCTGCCTTCCTGCCAACCGTTGCGGTTGCCTTCGGTGGCGGCGATGTCGGCTTCCAGATGAACGTCAGATTTGGCGGCGTCGAGCATCATGCCGGCAGGCTCCATTTCGACCGGCTGCAGGTAAACGGCACCAACCTCCATACCGCCGCATTGTTGCGGTTCACCGATGGGGTATTCCTTGGCTTGGGCGGGGGGCGTGAGCAGCAGCGACGCGATGGCGAGGGTAGCGGGAATGCGCATGAAGCCTCCGAAGAGATGGGATGGTTGACGCAGAAAGGTTCGCACCTGTGATGCTTAACGATAATGATTCGCGTCAATTTTGAATGAAATACTTTGTAACGTATACCCTGCATCGTCCGTGTCGCTGCGTTTGATAACGCGGCAGGCAGCGTCTTGAGGGGCTTTGGAGTCGTTGCTGCGTTGAGTTGTCACACCCTGATCGAGTGTTGTCGCAAACGCGTTCTCATCGCTGCGGTTATGGCAGTCGTTGGGTCGAGAGATCGATTAAATGCTGCGAGAGAGATCGATAGGGGCCTACCATATGCACTTTCGGAGTCGGGGAATTTCATGACTCAAGCTGTACTGGATGCCAGGACCGCCCGCGTACTGCCCTGGCTGGTTGCCATCGCGTTCTTCATGCAAACCCTTGATGGCACCATCCTCAACACCGCCTTGCCGGCCATGGCACGCGATCTTGCCGAAGACCCACTGCGCATGCAGGGAGTGGTCATCGCCTACATGCTCACCGTGGCGTTGTTGATTCCGGCCTCGGGCTGGGTAGCGGATCGCTTTGGTACCCGGCGGATCTTCTTTTCCGCCATCGTGCTGTTCACGCTCGGTTCACTGTTGTGCGCGATGAGCACCAGCTTCAATCAATTGGTGATGTCGCGTGTGGTGCAGGCGGTAGGGGGCTCGCTGATGCTGCCGGTGGGACGTCTGGTGATACTGCGGGCCTACCCGCGCAGCGAATTCGTCCGCGTGATGACGTTCATCGCTCTGCCCGGCATGGTCGGGCCATTGATTGGTCCGACACTGGGCGGCTGGTTGGTCCAATACGCATCCTGGCACTGGATTTTTTTGATCAACCTGCCGGTGGGATTGATTGGCTGCATCGCTGCCTTTCGTTTCATGCCCGATCTGAAGAGCGCTGAGCGAATGCGCTTCGACACCTTCGGCTTCGTGCTATTCGGCAGCGCCATGGTGCTGATCACCATTGCCCTTGAAGGCCTCGGCGAAATGCAGATGCCCCATGCTCGGGTGCTACTGCTGGTGGTCATTGGCAGTGCCTGCCTGGCGGGCTACTGGCTGCGGGCGGGGCACATCGACAAACCGCTGTTCAGCCCGTCTCTGTTTCATACCCGCAGCTTTGCCGTTGGCATTTTCGGCAATCTGTTTGCACGCCTGGGCAGCGGGGCGTTGCCGTTTCTGCTGCCATTGCTGCTGCAGGTCGCGTTGGGCTATTCCCCGGCGCAAGCAGGCATGACCATGATTCCGTTGGCGCTCGGCGCGATGTTCATCAAGCCATTGGCCAAGCCACTGATCGACCGCCTCGGCTACCGGCGCATTCTGATCGGCAACACCCTGCTGCTCGGCAGCCTGATCGCCAGTTTGGCGACCATCGACGGGCAGACTCCGACGGTAATGTTGCTCGTGCACCTGAGTCTGATCGGCATGGTTAACTCGATGCAATTCACCGCGATGAATACCGTCACGCTGGTAGGGCTCAGCAACCAGAACGCGAGCAGCGGTAACAGCCTACTATCGGTCGTGGTGCAACTGTCGATGAGTCTGGGTGTGGCCTCGGCCGGCGCCTTGCTGGGCGGCTTCACTGTGCCAGGTGCGGATGGCGCGGCCGTACTGGACGCGTTTCACCTGACCTTCCTGTGCATCGGGGCAATGTCGATGCTGGCAGCGTCATTGTTCTTTCAGCTGGACAGCAAGCAGGCCATGTCCGCCGTGCATATTGACGCTGACTGATCGAGTTGGGATCAGCCGATACACAGCTCGGCTTCTTCCTCGTCCTCGGGGATCTCATCCGTGACAATCACCCGCGCATGCTGGGCATTGTCCTCCTCCAGACGGAGGCCGAAATACCGAGTGTCATACGCATCCCAGAACGCCTCGACCTGCTCCATCGTGGCGGCCTCGAGGAGTACCTCCAGGCTGTGCTCCAGGACAATGGTGTAAAGTTTTTCGGAAGACATGATTAGCAGGCTCGTGCTCAATTCAGGAGATGGCTGCTCCTCTGCAGCCGTGATGTCATTCTGACAGCTGACAAGCATTTGGTAGCTTCCGCTCATCGCCTGAAAAGAGATTCCCGCTGAACGGTTAGCCGCAATGTTGGTCAGTGCGAGCCCGGCTGGCTTCAGCTATCCCTCTCGCCGATCTCTCCCATCAATCCTGCCCCGTCGTGTCGCTATTTGCGACATGTCTTTCCGCTTGTAGGTCGCTGTTGGATAGCTTCGCTCAAGCGCTTCTGGCGCATAGCGCTGTGTTTCAAGCCACGTTATGGATCAATCACTACCCCAAGCGTTCCTCCAGAACCCGCTGCCTTTGTTTACCTGTACGAGTAAACATTATCGACCTGTCGTGTATCGCGACATAATGTTAGCGCTTGCCGGATGTGCCGGTCTCGACAGAAAAGGACTTGGTTATGGGAGCAATGGGAACGTTCTGGTTGGTGACGGGAGGCTCGCTCTGTGCGGCTCTGGTGCTGGTCATCATTTCGTGGCTGCAGTGGCTGCAGCTCGGGCAACACAGGGTTGAACTCGCCGTGCTCCGCGAGCTGCTACAGGGGCTCGGCGGGATCATTCAGCGGCTGGAGCAAGAAAACGCCGAGTTGACTGCAGGCCTGAGAGCGGAGACGGGGCAGGTCGAATTGCTCAAGCGGCAACTGAGTCAGCTACGTGGATGACTCAGTCTGCTCGCTCGGTTTGCGGTCTACCCCTGGGGGCTGTGTTCGACCTGCTCGCAATATTTCCGGTAGCTTTCCGACAGGTCTGATGGGCACACGCCGCACTGTCGATTGCCTGGGACGGCGTGGTCGATGAACTTCGGATATGGCAGATCCAGCTCTGCCATGATCGACCTGAATCGCTCCAGCGTCACGGCCTCACCCAGCCGCGGGTTGCGGCGCTTTTCCTGAGCAATGGTTGATACGCGGCGGCCATGGTAGTCGTGGCCGGGATAGACCAGGGTGTCGTCCGGCAAGCTGAACAGTTTGCCTCTGACGCTGTGGAAAAGGTCGTCCGCACTGCCGTTCTGGAAGTCCGTCCTGCCGCAGCCGTCTATCAGAAGGGCATCGCCACTGAACAGTCGATCGCCGAGCAGGTACGCGAAGTGCCCATCCGTATGGCCCGGCGTGTGCAACGGCACCAGCTGCAGGCTGCCGACCTCAAACGGGGTGCCTTCCTCGATGCCCACGTCGGTGCAGGCCAGCTTGTCGATGGCAGGGCTTGCGATACGGCAGCCGGTTTTCCGCTTCAGTTCCAGCGCCGCGGTGATGTGATCGGCATGTATGTGCGTATCGAGCGTAAACGCCAGCTTCAGGCCGAGGCCCGCCAGCTCGGCCAGATCGCGCTCCATCGCGGAAATGACCGGGTCAATCAGCACTGCTTGTCCGGTTTCTTCGCAGCCCAGCAAATAGGTGTAGGTGGAGGAAATGGGCTCGAATAGCTGGCGAAAGATCATTTTCATCTCCGTTCAGTGATGAGATGGCTGCGGCGTTTGGTCCAGCGTTTCCAGCAGTGCAAACTTCTCACGATCGATCTCGCCGCGCGTGCGGATACCTAAGCGGCGCATGATTGGGAGCGGTGGGCACCAGCCTTGGAGGCCGTGTTGCAGAAGAAAGGGCAGCACAACGCCCGGGAGCAGAAACCATTTCCGGTTCACCGTCAGCCCCAACAACAAGCCGGACAGCGCGAGCGACGAAGCGTTGACCTCCAAGGCCCGCTCAACATCCCACTCGCGATCCAGCGCCTCGATGCGCTGCATGATCGAGTGTCTATCCAGACGGCTGAAGTGGCGAATGTTGTCGTCGGTTTGTTGATCAATTGCGTGATTGAGGGCCGCGGATGTCGAGCGGCGAACTCGATCCGCCTGGTCACTTGTGGCAATGTTCTGATGGTTCGATGTCATGGCAGTCTCCTGTTGCACGCTGTGCCTGGTGGGGCTGGCGTGGCGAGAAAATGACTACGGGAACAGGGAGGCTGTGCGACGCCCTGAGTTCCGATGAGAACCGCTCCGACGAGCAGGAACACTTTATTGAGATATATATCGGTAAAATGTTCCGTCAACCTGTCCTGATCAACGGTGGAAAATGGCCTCTGCGTCAGAAATTGATATGGAAACGCTCCGCAGCAGTGCGGCGGAAGCTTGCGGTCTGCTCAAGGTCCTGGGTAACCCGGACCGGCTGCTGCTGTTGTGCCAGCTGACTCAGGGTGAGTACTGCGTCGGCGATCTGGCGACTCTGACCGATATCACTCAGCCGACCCTTTCTCAACAACTGACTGTGCTGCGTCACAACGGCATGGTCAGCACCCGTCGTGAAGGTAAACAGGTCTACTACGGCATCGCGAGCCCCCAAGCGATGGAGGTCATGCAGGTGTTGTACAAGCTCTACTGTCAGGCGCCTCAAGTCGCGGAGCACGTGAGCTGAGCGTTGGGCTGGCGTTTGGCCCTGCGCGCGCGGCGAGACGCGACTGCCCTCCGCTAGCAGCGCAGACCAACGGATAGCGGCGAAAACGTTAGTTGATCGGCGGTTGAGCTGGACGGTCATTCAGCCGCGCAGTCCCGTCTAGAGGGATCTCCTGCAGACCGGCGATCAGCTCGACCTGAAGTCCATCGCCATGGGCGGTGAACCTCAGATCGCAACCGCAGCGCTCGGCGATGGCCTTGACGATGGAGAGCCCGAGTCCGCTGCCGTCACCCTCGCTGTTGCGCCAGAAGCGTTCGGTGAATCGTTCGACTTGTTGTGGGGCAATGGCCGGCCCGTGATCGACCACCCTAAAGCAGACCCTGTCTTCAGCGTGCTGCTCCAGTGACAGTTGAACGTGGGACCCTGGGCGCGTATGCCGGCGTGCGTTGTCCAGTAGATTGCGCAGCGCCGCGATGGCCAGGGCGGGCGGCATGGCCAGCTCACGCAGTGGCACGTCTGCCGCCACGTTTAAATCGATGCAGGGGCCCTGCTGCTGGCTGGCGTCAGCGATCGCCTGTTGCGCCACCTCGGCGGCCGTACATCGAAGGCCGTCATCGAAGGAAACAAGCCCCTCCACGCGGGCCAGCATCAGCAATTGCTCCAGCGTTCGGTGCAAGCGATCAGTGCCGACCTCGGCCTGGGCCAATGCCCGTTTGGCGGTGTCTCCCTCGGTCATGGCTGCGACCTGCAGATGAGTCTTGATGGCGGTCAGCGGGCTGCGCAGCTCGTGGGCGGCATCGTCGGTCAGCCGTCTTTCGCGTTCGAGCGTTTGTGCAATCCGTGCAAATAGCTGGTTCTGCGTTTCCACCAACGGCACTAGCTCCGGTGGCAGCCGTTCGACGTGCAACGGTTCGACCGAGTCAACGCTGCGCTGCGCCAGGGCGGTGCGGATTCGCCTGAGTGGCGACAGGCCTTTGCCAAGGCCGATCCATAGCACGATCAGGCTGCCGAGGAGGGCGACCAGTACCGGCAGTGCCGCAGCCAGTAGCACCGACCGCTTGAGCGTCGCGCGCTCATCGAGACGATCAGCCGTGGTGATGCGCATCCCGTCGCGGATCATGGTAAAGCTCCGCCAGGCGGTGTCGCCGATCAGTTGGTCATGAAAACCGGTGCGCTGGGCATCAAGCACGCTGTCCGGCGCCGCATGGCTGCGCGCCAGGACCTCACCGCGCAACGAGCTGACCTGACAGGCCAATCCGTTCTCGATGCCGAGCTGCTCTGCGCTCAGGCGAGTGATGCCGCCTTCACCCAGCTGCGGCTGCGGCAGTTGCACCAGCAGGCCTGCGACCATCCGAGCCGATGCTGCCAGACGCTGATCGAGTGACAGCATCAGCTGGTTACGCACATCGAACAGCATCCAGGTGGCTGCCACCGACCAGAGCAGCACGAAAGCGGCGCCGAGGGTCAGGGTCAGACGCAGGCGCAAACTCATGAGTCGGGCGCTCTGGCGGGCTCGGTTGGCTGCCCGGCGGGTCCCAGTCGATAGCCGAGGCCCCTGACGGTTTCGACGATGCCATTGCCCAGCTTGCGACGCAGATGATGGATGTGGACGTTGAGCGCGTTGCTTTCGACCTCGTCGTCCAGTCCATACACCGCGTCTTTGAGTTGCTCGGCCGAAAGCACCCGGCCAGGGTTTTGCAAGAGCGCTTGCAGCAGCGCCTGTTCGCGCCGGGACAGGTCAACAGGTTCGCCTGCCATGGAAGCCGCGCAGGCTGCCGGGTCATAGCTCAGCGGGCCGTGTTCGATCAGGTGCGTCGTTCGTCCGGCGCACCGGCGCAGCAAGGCATGCAGACGGGCTGCCAGTTCGCGCAGATCGAAGGGTTTGACCAAGTAGTCGTCGGCGCCCGCCTGGAGCCCCGAGACACGCTCGGCCACCGCATCCCGGGCCGTCAGAACGAGCACGGGCAGTTCGAGCCCGCGACGCCGCAGTCGCTGGAGGAAGTGCAGGCCATCCTCGTCGGGCAGCCCCAGGTCGAGAATCATCAGATCGAAGCGGGCAGTGCGCAGCAACGCGTCGGCCTGAGCGGCGGTCGCGGCATGGGCCACGCCGAAGCCCTGGGCTTGGAGCCCGGCAACGATGCCACTCGCGATGAGTGCGTTGTCTTCTGTCAGCAGTACCTGCATGGGGGAGCTCATCTTGAATGCACCGGCCAGTATCGCGCTTCTCGATTAACGGAGCGTTATCAAAGGGTACGCTGAGTTGCTCGCGCAGTGCCGCTTGTCGGCCTTTCGTCGTGGGTCAATGGTCAGCTCCAAGCCAATTCGTTAACGGCCCCTTAATCCCCAGTCGCCATGCTCGCGTTGAATCTGGTGACGGAGTACGTAGTTCATGCGAGCGGTCTTCTTCTCTCTGGCCTGTTGCCTCTGGCTTGTGCAGCTGGCGAGCGCCGCGCCGTTTGCGCTTGGTCAGAAGCAGGAGACGTTTTTACCGGTAGACCAAGCGTTCAGCCTACATGTAGAGCGCCCAGCCAGCGGCGGTGTCGTGCTGCGCTGGGACATCGCGCCGGGTTACTACCTGTATCAGGAGCGGCTGCGGTTTGGTGGCTTGGCAGCGAGTGGCGAACCGCAGTTGCCACCTGGGGAGCCTTATCACGACGAGTATTTTGGCGATTCGCAGGTCTATCGCAACAGCCTGGAGGTCACCATCGCCGAGGCAGGCCTCGCCGCGCTAGAACTGGGATGGCAAGGCTGCGCCGATGCCGGTCTGTGCTATCCGCCGCAGACTCGCACGATCGATTTGAAGGGGCCTGATGCAGGGACATCTGAGCCTGTTCAGGCCGATGATCAGGCACTGGCGAGCAGGCTGGCGCAACAGCCGCTTGGCTGGAGCCTGTTGATCTTCTTTGGGCTCGGCTTGCTGCTCGCCTTTGCGCCGTGCTCGTTGCCGATGCTGCCAATCCTTGCCGGTATTGTGGTCGGCAGCCGGTCCGGCCCTCGCCGCGGCATGCTGCTCGCCGCTTCCTATGTGGTCAGCATGGCGTTGGTCTACGCAGCGCTGGGTGTCGTGGCTGCGCTTCTCGGTGCGAATCTGCAGGGGTGGCTGATGCAGCCCTGGCTGATCGCCAGTTTTGCCGGGCTGTTCGTTCTGCTTTCCCTGCCGATGTTCGGTTTCTTCGAGCTGCAGTTGCCAGCCGGTCTGCGTGATCGGCTAGAACAGGCCGGACGCACGCGCCAGGGCGGCAGCCTGGCTGGGGCCAGCGCGCTCGGGGTGTTGTCCGGTTTGCTGGTCGGGCCCTGCATGACCGCTCCTCTGGCCGCAGCATTGCTGTACATCGCCCAGAGCGGCAGCGCCGTCAACGGAGGGCTGGTGCTGTTTGCCCTGGGCCTGGGGATCGGAACGCCATTGGTATTGCTGGTGACGGTTGGCAGTCGCTTCCTGCCGAAACCGGGCCCCTGGATGGATCGCGTCAAAACCACGTTCGGTTTCATATTTCTGTTCGCGGCCCTCTATGTGCTCCGCCCGTTGTTGACGGACTCCTGGTGGGTTGGTGTGTGGGGCGCATTTTGGCTGCTGGTTGCCAACGCGCTGCTACAGCTATCGCGTCAGCTCAAGCTGCACAAGGTGTTGCTCAGCTCCGTTGCAGCGTTAGCGGGCGTATGGGGGGTTGCGCTGGTGCTGGGTGCGGCAGGTGGCGCGCAGGATCCGAATCGGCCGCTTGCCGTATTCACCAGCAACGTCGCTTCGGCAACTGAGGTCGAGGGCCCGCAGGGTTTCGTCGGCTTCGCCGATCCGGCTGTTCTTGATCGTGAACTCGCTGCTGCCAGAGCTGCCGGGCAATGGGTACTGATCGACTACTACGCGGACTGGTGTGTGTCGTGCAAGGTTATAGAGAAGGAAGTGTTTGGTAACGCGCAGGTGCAAGCTGCGCTCAAGGGCGTACGCATGCTGCGACCGGATGTGACGCGGACCAATTCCGCCACCCGCGAACTGCTGGGCCGCTATCAGGTCATGGGGCCGCCGACGCTACTGCTGATTGGCCCGGACGGGGCGGAGCGCCGTTCGCACCGCATAACCGGCGAAGTCGACGCCGGCCAATTCCTTAGCACATGGAACGAAACGATGGAGCAAGGCTGATGATGACGATGAACGTGGGGCCGTTGGCCCTGGCCGTTCCCCATGTATTGCTACTGGTAAGCCTGTTTCTGGCGATGCTGACCGGCTGGTGGGTAGGGCGGCGCAGCGAGCGCAACCCTGAACAGCAGTTGTTCAGGCTGCTGCTGGTGGCGCTGCTCGTCGCGAGGCTGTCATTCGTGCTGGTCTATGCCGAGCATTTCCGTGATGAGCCCTGGCGCGTGATCGACATTCGTGACGGCGGGTTCATTGCCTGGCCGGGCGTGCTGGTGGCTGTGCTGCTTGGCGTCTGGCTAGCCTGGCGCGAGGGCAGTTTGCGCAAGCCGCTGGGTGCTGCGGTCGCTGTAGGTGTGCTGAGTTGGGGGGTCGGGACCTTTGCATTGCATGCCTTCGAGCAGGGCACGCGTCTTCCCGAGATGGGGCTGCGCGATAGCCAGGGCGAACCAGTTGCCTTGCAGGATTTCGTCGGTAAACCGCTCGTCGTCAATCTGTGGGCCACCTGGTGCCCGCCCTGCCGGCGAGAAATGCCGGTGCTGGCCGAAGCACAGCGCAACCAGCGCGAGGTGACCTTTCTGTTCGTCAACCAGGGCGAAGGCGAGCGGGTCATCGCGGACTTCCTCAGCGCCGAAGGGCTCGGTTTGGATAACGTGCTGCTCGACACCGGCGGCCGTCTCGGCCAGCACATAGGCTCTTCGGCGCTACCGACAACACTTTTCTACGACGCCGACGGACGCCAGGTCGGCAGCCACCTCGGTGAGCTGTCTCGCGCCAGTCTGGCACGCGCTCTTGAACAACTGGAGGTAACCCATCAGCCATGAATCACCTACGACCGATCTCTTTTTTCTGTTCAACGCTGGCCTTGCTGCCAGCACCCGTGGCGCTGGCACAGGCCCTGCCTCCTGCGGTCCAGGCTGTTGAGGCTCGCGGCGCCGAAGTGGTCGGCAGCTTCGAGGCGCCGGGCGGATTGAAGGGCTACGCAGCACGCTACAATGGACAGGGTATCGCGCTGTACCTGACGCCCGACGGTGACCACGTTCTGATCGGCAGCTTGCTCGATGCCAATGGCGAAGATCTGACGCGTGCTCCCCTTGAAAAACTGGTCTACGAACCCCTCAGCAAGGAAATGTGGCAACGGCTCGAGAGCAGCACCTGGATTCAGGACGGCGCTGTTGAAGCGCCGCGAGTCGTCTACATGTTTTCCGATCCGAACTGCCCGTACTGCAACATGTTCTGGAAGCAGGCCCGACCGTGGGTCGAGTCCGGCGACGTCCAGCTTCGCCATGTCATGGTCGGCATGCTACGTCCGGACAGCGCGGGTAAATCTGCTGCGCTTCTGGAAGCCAAGGATCCAGCGGCCGCCTTGAACACACACGAGACCGCAGGAAAGGCGAGCAAACTGGAGCCGCTTGAGGACGTATCGCCTAAGCTGACAGAGAGGCTCGAGGCGAACCTGACGCTGATGGGGGAAATGGGTGCCTCGGCAACGCCGGCCATCTACTACCTGGACGACAGTGGCCGTCTGCAACAGCAGCAAGGTGCACCTCGTCCCGATTCGCTGACCAAGATCATGGGGCCGCTGCCAGCGAAACGTTAAAAAGGGCGAAACAGCACTTCCTGCTGGCAAAACAATAAAAAACGATCTGGAGGCTTTATGAATATCGCTCGCTGGCCGCTGACGGGAGTGCTGTTAGCAGCCTTTCTGCCCGCCCATGCCGCCGATTCAATGGTTGTCTACACGAAGGGCGGGGCCAACCCTGCCGCGATGGCATGCATTACCTGTCACGGGGCTGAGGGCGAAGGGATGGCGGCGGCTGGCTTCCCCAGGCTTGCCGGTCTCTCGGCGGGTTACATGAGAAAGCAGTTGGCCGACTTCGCGTCTGGAGCCCGCGCCAACCCCATCATGCAGCCTATCGCCGCCGCCTTGAGTGCCGAGGAAGCGGAGGCGGTCACGGCGATGCTTGCTGACAAGCCAGGACCGGAGGTGGAGCGGATCGGCCGAACTGCGGCGGTCGAAGGACCAGGTGAAACGCTGGCCCTGCGTGGTGCATGGGAGCGCAACATCCCTGAATGCGTCGCCTGCCATGGCCCCAGCGGAGTGGGGGTCGGTGACGCCTTTCCGCCGCTGGCGGGACAATCCGCGCAATACCTGGCCGCGCAGTTGAGCGCCTGGCGTCAAGGCACGCGCAAAAACGATCCCAACGACCTGATGGGGCACATCGCCCGTAGCCTGACCGATGACGAGGTCAAGGCCGTCTCGGCGTACTTCGCCGGCTTGACCGACCAAGGAGCAGCAAGATGAACACCCAAACCAGCGTCTTGCTGTTGATCGCCCTAGCTGTACCTGCCTATGCCGATGACATCGCGATGGACGACCAGTCGCAAATCCTTACCGGGGCGGGCGAGCCGGCCAGCAGCCGGTACTTTCAGCCACCCCACGAAAGCGAACTTCCCGACAATGCCTACGGCAAGCTGGTCCAGGAAGGCCGCGCCATCTTCGTCGACACCAAAAACCGGGCCCCGGAATATGTAGGCAACGGCCTCGCATGCGCGAACTGTCACCTCGAGCAAGGTCGCAAAGCCAACTCCGCTCCGCTGTGGGCGGCATACACCATGTACCCGGCGTACCGGAAGAAAAACAACAAGGTCAACAGCTACGCCGAGCGGCTACAGGGGTGTTTTCAATTCAGCATGAACGGCAAGGCCCCGGAAGCGGACGGGCCGGTGATCGCCGCGCTGACGGCCTATTCCTATTGGCTAGCAACGGGCGCCCCGACTGGCCAGGAACTACCCGGTCGTGCCTATCCGGAAGTGCCAAAACCGGAAGGCGGCTATGACCTGGTCAAAGGCGAGCAGGTCTATGCGGCCCAGTGCGCCGTATGTCATGGGCCGAACGGAGAAGGGCAGAAGTCCGGTGACGATTATGTGTTCCCACCCCTATGGGGCGCGGACTCGTTCAACTGGGGTGCAGGCATGCATCGGATAAACACCGCCGCCGCGTTCATCAAGGAGAACATGCCGTTGGGCAAGGGCGGGACCTTGTCGGATGAAAACGCCTGGCACGTGGCGGCCTTCATGAACAGCCACGAACGGCCCCAGGATCCGCGGCTGATCGACGGCTCGGTCGAAAAGACCCGAGACAAGTACCACGCCAACGATGGCGTGAACCTCTACGGTGAAATCGTCAACGGCACGATGCTGGGCAAGGGCCTTTAGTCGATAGGGCTCGTATCGCAGCGGGCTAGGGCGCCCGCTGATGTAAGACCATAGGCAGCCGCTCCCGAAGGTGATTCGCGCCGTCGACACACGTCCCGGCCGCCTGCTGCCAACTGTAGAGATTGTCGATCCAGCCGTCTGACATCAGTGCTCCCCGCCCATCAGGATTGCGGCTGTCGCGTAATGGCCGGCTGGCTACCGGTCATCATCCGAAAGAAACAGGTCGAATGATTTGAGGAACTGTCATGGCGATCGCGCCCCAAAACTGTACGAACCGCATTTTGCGGGCCGTGAAAGCAGAACGGAGGAGATACTGATGACACTCAAGCAATCGGCATCCCTATCGGCAGCAATACTCGCCGTAACCCTGGCCGTTGGCCTGCCCGGGGCTGCCGTCGCGCAGCAGACCGGCCAGACCAATCAGGCAGGCCAACAGGCCGGAACGGGGATGCGGTCCATCTCCGTAGGCCATAATGTCGTGGACGCAGTGGACGATGTGCGCGAGACCAGTGCCGACTTCATTGGCGCGCTCCTTGGTGCCGAGGAGGGCCTGGGACTTGGCAATTGGGAGCAGCAGGAACAGCGGCTCAACCAGATCGAGGAACAGTTGGAGCAAATGGAAGCCGTGCTGGACGAAAAGGCCGAAGCCACGGACCAGGAGTGGATCGACTGGATGGGCGGTCCAGATTACAGCGTGACCGTGACCAAGCAGATCAAGAACCTCGGCGCCCATCTGGAACAGGTCTCCAATATTCTCGCCGAGAATTGGCAGACCAAGGGCATCCAGGTACTGATCGGCAGCAACGTTCTGGAGCAATTACGCGACCTGCGCGAAACGACCGGCGATCTGCTCAACGCGATGGAGAATGCGGGCAGCGACTACGGTTGGAAGACGGATCCGAACCAGTTCAAGCAATCGCGGGAGCGGCTGACGAAGATGTCCAACGACATCGACCAACTGTTGGTCATGTCGGACGCTGACTGGCGTGCCTATCTAGAATCTGACCGATTCCATATCGTCATCCACGACAACGTGGCGACCCTGGCGGATGTTCTTAAGAACATGACCAAACCGAACCAGGGCTGACCGGCGCTACCACCCGCCATGCAAGCGGCGGCTTGCCAAAAGCCACCGCTTGCCATGAACGACGGAACACACGAATAGCCAGGCAAGCAGCCCAGACTCAGCACCATCGATGCTCAAGGTTTTTCCAGCGGCTCAGGTATGAATCCTTGATCCCTGAGGGACTTGATCACTCCCCGAATTAGATAGTTGTTTGAAAAGCCGATCGTGTACTGCCTCGCCCCTGGATTGAGCGGCAGGAGCATCCCTTGATCTACTAGCTTTTTGATAAGGTACGTCCGTTGATTGCTCGACTGCTGAGGCAGTGCGGCTGCTACATCTGCAGACTTCACGACCTTCAATTTTATTGCGGCCGATAGCACGGTCTCTTCCGTCTCCGTGATCCACTCTCGTTCCCGTGCAAAAGCCACGGCAGGGGCGAGTATGCATTTGGTCAGGTAGGCATAGTTTGTGAGGCGGTCTACCTTCTCCAGTTCATCACGAATGCCTTCCAGCACGTATGTGCACCACTCCTCCAGCCCTTCCTTTGTTCCTTTATCGGCGGTGGCAAGCATTGCGTAATAACGCTCACGGTCGTTGCAGAACACGGCTGTGGGGTTTAGCACGCGGCCGCCTGTGCTGACGTTGAAGCCATACTTCATCAGGAGCGCGTAGGTCAGAAGCCTGACCACGCGGCCGTTGCCATTACCGAATGGGTGTATCCACCCAAACCTATGGTGAGCCAGCGCTACCTTCATGAGGTCATATTTCGGGGAGTCTTCTCGATTCACGAAATCGACAAGCTCTTGCATATAAGCCTGAACCTGGATGAAGTCGGGCGGCAGGTGATCCGATTGGGATATTCGGACACCTCCGCTGCGGTAAGCACCGGGCGTTTTATCACCTTCACGCACCAGGTCGTCTACGGTCATAGCATGCAGCTCTCGGATCGTCTGCTCGGTCAGCAAAGCGCCTGGCGTCATGATCTGCTCGATGTAGTCCATCGCTTTTTCAATATTGCCAACCTCCCGCAATTGGTCCGTGTCTTGGGCCTTACCTTCTACCTTGCTGTCTATGTAGTCCGCTAAAGTCGTGTGGTTGCCTTCTATGCGGGCGGAACCAAGACTTTCCAGTGCATGGAAAAGCGATTTGAGCTGGTAAAACACCTGCGGCGGCGTATCGCCTTCAAGCCTTAGGCGGCGCAGATGCTCCAGCTCGCTCAGTACATCAACAAGCCCCGAGTCAAAGGATGGATTGAGAAGCTCAAGGTCGTGATGGGTAAACGTAGGCATATAGGAAATATCTCAAACTGGCCTAGAAGCTATCTGGAAAAATACCGGGCTAGGCCGCGTGGTTACGGTCATTCGCCAAGCATACGCCAAAAATTATCTTGAATTTGGCCTTAAGCTAAGTGAAAGGAGGGGAATAATTAAGTGGAATATCTCGGCCTGGCGGGGTTCCCATGGCCATGTAGCTTTCCACCGTAACTATCTCCGTAACCGTGCTCATAACGAGACCAAAAGTCGGGCGTTCGCGCTGGTGATTTACAAGATGCTAAAGGCGCTGGCTGACGGAGATCGCCCGTCGACCGGCTTGTGAGTTCCTTTCAACTACACAGCACTCAGAAGTAATGCTCAGGATGGCAATTCCGGATTTTCAAAGTGTCATGCGACCGGTGCTGCAGGCAGTTGGCGACGGCGTGCCGTTACCGCTTAGCGCGCTGCGCGTGCGCATCGCCGATGTATTTAAGCTGACGGAAGAAGAGCGTAAGGAGCGGCTGCCCTCGGGGAATCAGACCGTGATCAACAATCGAGTGGGCTGGGCCAGAACCTATCTGAACAAGGCTGGCCTGCTGACGATCCCGAACAAAGGAATGGTGCAGATCACCGTTCGGGGGCGGGAGGCGCTTGCCAGTGGTCCGGAGCGAATCACCGTGAGCTGGTTGAAGCAGTTCCCTGAGTTCGCCGACTTCCATACGGCCAAACCTCAGGTGATAGATGCCGCCGCCGTTGTAGACAGCGACCTGGCCGAAACCACGCCGGATGAGCAGTTGGCCGAGGCCTATCAGGCATTGCAGCAATCCCTGGCAGACGAACTGCTGGCGCAGGTGCGGGCTGCTACGCCGAGCTTCTTCGAGCAGGTGGTGGTCGATCTGATGATCGCCATGGGCTACGGCGGTTCGCGAAAGGAGGCCGGCAAAGCGACCCAGCTCACCAACGACGACGGCATCGACGGCATCATCAAGGAAGACAAACTCGGGCTGGATGTGATTTACCTGCAAGCCAAACGCTGGGCCAACACCGTGCATCGCCCGGAGATCGACAAGTTCATCGGCGCACTGACGCGAAAGCGGGCACGCAAGGGCGTGTTCATCACCACCTCGGACTTTTCTACTGGCGCGAAGGACGCGGCGCTCGGCCTGGATATCAAGGTCGTGCTGATCGACGGCATCGAGCTCGCCCGCCTGATGGTCGAACACAACCTCGGCGTGAGTGTTAAGCAGGTGTATGAGGTCAAGCAGATCGACAGCGACTACTTTTCCGAGGAGTGACAGCGCCTCCGCTGTAATAACCAAGCGCGAACGTGACCAAGTGCCGTTCAGCTTGCCTTGGTATGCAAGGATAGAAGCCTCCGGTGGGTCCAAGATCCGGTACGGTTGGCGCTGCACACTGCGTAGCCACATCGATGCAATGGGCGGACAGGTTGAGGTCGTTGCGCGATTTCGGGATGGCTGGGGTGAAGATCAGCAACTCTGCCGAGATTGAAGTCGCCGCTCAGCAGGCGTAAGTCTTCGACAGTCGCTACCCGTGAAAGCAAAAACCCCCGAAATTCACTAGGAAAATCAGGGGTTTAGGTGTTTCGATTTGGTGGGCCGGGGTAATTTGAACAGAATGTCTATGCTATTGATTTTAAACATAAATATTCAGTTCAAATATTGATTGGAATACCATTTGGAATGCCGCCGCTTGGGAATCCCTCGGCGCAGGTCTCATATGGACGCATCAGCTGATTCTCTGGTTTTTCATTCAAGGCGCTTAGATTTTTGGTTGGGCGTCTGGATTTAATCCGCTTCAGCTAGTCTGGCTGCGGTTCGTCGAATGTCAGCCCCGGGGAGCGAGGATCCCAATACTGAGGCTCGTCGAAAATTGGTGCAGTTGTTCTTGAGTCAATACGTATCCTGGTGTTCTGGACAGGCCGCTGGGTGAGCCCGGTTTCTGCAACGCTCAGATTCGGGGTATCAACCGCAAGGTCTCCCCGTGCTCGTTTAAATTGGCGCTTTGGGGGCGTGTAGTTCCTCAGATCTCGAATAGTCACCCCTTCATGGTGGGGCCGAGGACGGGGCTTCTTGCTCTGGCTATCATCCGGGTCGCCAGCCGCAAGGTTTGCCTGAGTTTGCTTAGACCAGTGCGGCATGTCGGTGCCATTCCGCAGGTCTTTAATAGTCTTACCTTCAAGCAGTTTCTTGGGCTGGGCTTTTCGGGGGCGGCGAGGTATCAGATCGTTAATCGTCATTTCACTGAGGTTGATACGGCTAGTAATGATTTCTTGGCCTTCCTGGTCCTTTACTGTTTTCGCGTCAGCTTTTTGGGCGCTTCCTGCTGCTCGCTTGATCAAGCTTTCCAGTGTCTCGGTGATTGTTTTGCTCTGTCGTTTGGCTAGGTAATCGAGCTGGGCCTTTACCTTAACGTCGAGCTCGAAGGTGCATGATTTCTTCGTGGTATTTATCTTTCGACGTTGCTTCATGCCCCATGCAGCTTTCATGTCTATAAGCAGTAGGGTGTTCTGGGGGGTGTTTTGTAATCTGTCCGCCCACTCAAATACGTCGATCTCCCCTGTGAAGTCTGTGGTGCCGGGTTTTTTCATTGCCTTGTTCATTAGGTATTGAAAAGCCCAACCTTCAAGCTCTTGATCACTATCAAACCAGTCGCGCATCTCATCACTGATATCCATTGCCGCATCCGTATGGGGTCTCATGCGGCACTGTAGAGCGGAATTTAATCCGAAGCAAAATGTAATAAAATAACGTAACACTAATTTTTTACTTAGTTAGTTACTAGGTGAATTACTAAGTTGGATCCATTGTCATCTACTTAGTTAAGAGAGGTGCGAGTTTTGGGGGGTAAGATTGCAGTGCTAACACAGTAAAGTTACTTTGTAGAGGCAGTCATAACTTACTGATATCATGGCATTTTTATTTGCTGTGTCGACGATAGAGAGGCTGCTGATGGAGCACGTTTCAGTCAACCCTCTGGAGAGCAGAAAGCTCCTTGCCGCAGAGCATTTTAACGATGTGGGGTCGGGGAGCTCCCAGATACGGCTACCGGCGAGTCTGGGAGCTTCTACGAGGGCAGAGAGGGCTGCAGGCGAAACCACCGATCATCATGGGCCGGGTTTACCGCACGATGCGTGATAACGACCTGCTGCTGGAGCAGCAAGGACTGATTGTCCGAATTGCGTGGAATCCACAAGCGGCTGTTTTTCGATGAGATGGCCAACAGCCCGCGTGTAAGTGAGGGAGAGTTTTCACGGCCCGCAATCAGGTGGGGTTCTAGGTAATGTTGGTGCTCCCAAGATGTTTTTTACAGGCTCTCCCAATCCTCTGAACGAACAACAGGAGCCCGTTCATGAGGATCATCCGTCTGAAAGAAGTCATGGACTCGACCGGTCTGGGCCGGTCGACCATATACAAGTACATCGGGGAGGGCACCTTCCCAAGACAGGTCTCGTTGGGGGATCGCTGTATGGGATTTATCGAGAGCGAGGTCCAAGATTGGATCTTGGCAAGGATTGAGGAGCGTGACCAAGGCGAGGCATTCGTCTGAAGCTGCTTTGATAGAAACGGTCCTGGTCGTGTGATCGCGGCCAGGACTGTATGCCGGCAGGCTAGCCGCTCAGCTAACTCCCCACGGTGTCGTAGTGAAATACGCTCAGGTGGCCAGGGTGATGATGCTCCGCATTACCCTGGCTGCTTGGGTGCTGTTCATAAGGAGTGTCGGGTTCTAGTGATATAGGAACAGATAGCTACTACCTATCAGCACTACACATCTACCTACTCAACACCAGACCTATGCATCTACCAACACCCAGGCAGACACAGATACCCGCCATCATTCAAAAACACCCACTGCAAGTGGTGGCGTACTGCGGCGTTGATCTGCTTGGGCAGTGAAAAAATAAACATCCGGTACCTGGTATGTAACCCACCACCAGGTACCAACAATGAGCCACATCACTCTTTCACAATCCGATATCACCATTCAGATCGAGCGCCTCGTGAAGGCGATAGAGTCCAGCAATAGCCCAGCCTGGGTGAAGTCCCGTATTGCATCTGGAAGGATGCATCCGACAGCCTTGAGCCGCTACTTCAGGCACATCGAACAAATGCTGGGACTGTTCGAGCAAGACGATTCCTATACCTACAGCGAACACCTGGAAGCGTTCCAGTTCGCGTCTCAGGACGTTCGGTTGGAGCGAGGCCCGCAAGGGCCTGTTTGCATGAATGAAGCCGGTACGGGGTACCTCTCATACGAGGAATCGATGAACGTCTTGGTAGAGCGGATCCGTGCGTACACGAAGGAAGTGTGGTACCGGCGACAGGACTCGAATCATCGGCATCAGGCTCGTAAGCAGGAACAGGATATCCGCGATTACGTCGATCGCGTTCTGGGTCGATATGCACGGACTCTAGTGGTCAGGGTCGATCTTTACTACCGCAGCGAGGCGCAGCAGCGTCTGCGGGTGGAAGACGTGTTCGACGACCTGAAGCGACTGGTCAGAGCTCGGGAACACAAATCGATCTTCGAGCATGAGACGGGGTACATCTGTGCTGTAGAGCAGGGAGATGATGTGGGCTACCACATCCATGCGGCCTTCTTCTTCAACGGCTCCAACGTCCGTGGGGATATCCACAAAGCGCAGCTGATAGGGGAGCTATGGCAGTGCATCACGCAGGGGCGGGGTTATTACAATAGCTGTAATCACGACAAGGAGGCGTATGGGGAGAGCTGTGGGATCGGGATGATCCGGCGTGAGGATGGGCGCCAGCGCATGAATGTTTACCGCACCATGGAGTACCTAGTGAAAAATGACCAACACCTGCGGGTACTGCCTGGTCGTGCTAGGACGCTGCGTAAGGGTGCGCAGCGCTAGCTGCCAGAGCGAGTTACCTCTGCAGGGTGGCTACGAAGTCCTGTGGGGGTAATCATCATGGGTCAGATGCGGCAGGGGCTATTTGCCCACCTGCCGCGTAATAGTTTCATGTCCATAGAATCCTGGCCTGCGGATGGTTTAGGCTCTGGCCAGGAATCTGCTGGGGTGAGTGCTGTTGGATGACAGAAAAAGGAGAGCGCTGCCGGCAGCATTACCAGTCGGTATATGAAAGGAATCAGCCAGAACTCAGCAAGGGCCGTGCTCTTGATGAATGCCTGCATCATTTCTTGGATCAACGCCCTGCAGGTAAGAACCTGTCAGCAATTGATCGTGCGCGAGGCCTGGCATCTGCATTGTTTTGGCTTGATGTGGATGCGGTTGCTCAATCCGAGCTCGCCAGCCTGGCCCTCAGTCGCGTGCTGCATTTCGATAATGCCGTCAGTGTCGAGCTGCTCTTGCACCTCGCTAGCCATAACCCGGAAACCCTCAGGTGGGCGATTCGCTACGCGAAGCTGTTTGAACGAACCCAATCGCCTCTCTGGCTTGAGCTGCGTGCGGGGCTCGCCGGGGATGAGTGGCAAGTTTTCTTCGGTGTCTGTGATCGCTTGCTTGATCAGCTCAAGCCCTTTGATGAGCTGATTACCAGCGCTCAAAGACAACTCAAGCACTTATCACTGCTGGAGCTGTTTTCCTACCTCAGCGTACTGGCCTATCAGGCGTTTTCTGAAGACGGCTCGAATGATCCTTCTGGTCAGCAGTGGAAGGTCTATAACCGCATTATCTTGAACAAACTCCGGGCTTGCTCGGAAGAGGATTTTCGCCTGAGCGAGGCACGGCTCGGGCAATCGCTGAAACGTCACCTATCACCGATCATCTTTCCTGAATCCAGCAATTCTGACGTGGTGGCATGTCGTCAAAACCTCGAATCGTTAGCCGTTCTGATTTTGGCAACCCAAGAGCGGATCGACTACGAAGGCTCAATCGACTGGTTCTGCTTCGACAATGAATGCCGTTACCAGCTGAAGCCGGGTGAACCTGTGATCTACAACCAGTCGGAGGCGGGAACAGAACGGTGGCAGCGAACCGGGCGCAAGAACGATCTGCTGTGGCATTACTGGATGAATCGTGCCGTACAGGCCTTCATTGACTCCGGCATGGCTGAACAAATTATTGGCTCGCCTGAGAATCATGAGCTGAACCAGCTGGCCTATATCAAGGCGGTTCGCAGCAAGCTGCAGCTACAGCAGATATACGGCCTGGCTGATCGAGTCTTGCTCAATGACGGCTCGCAGGTTCAGCTTCACCACGTCTTGCTGGCAAGTGAACTGACCTCGGTTTTTTTTCAGAAAGAGTTTATCCAGCCGTTCCAGAGTCATCTGCGCGAATCGGGTGTGCTTGCCCAGGCACTAGGGCGCTTAGCCATGAATGGCATGCTTTCCGGAGAAAACCGGTTTCCCATGACCTGGTCGGAAGAGCCAGAAAAGATCCGCAAGATCACAGGCTGGACTGTTTGCGACGAATACCCGAAAGGCAGCGCCGATTCAGCCAAGGCAATCCTCACGTTCTGGACCAGCGACCTCAAGGTGCTATCACAGCAATTGAAGCAGCAACCACGCGCCCCTGCGCCGCGCTTGTACGAGCAGCCATTCTACAAAATCGGCCGCTACAGCTATCAGTTTCCTTGGGTTAGTGCGCAGCAAAACAACCTGACGGCGGCCATCAATAACCTTCGGCGGGTGAATGCGCGTCGGGCCGATATGCAGGCTGAAACCCAGCGGGTAGAACTCGCGCTAGCCGAGAGCCTTAGGCAGCGAGGTTTTGCTGTTGAGATGGGCTATCGGCCACAGGCGACCGAAGAGGACGATGCCGGCGAGGTGGATCTGATCTGCCACCAGGATGGCGTAGTGCTGCTTCTGGAGGTCAAGTCAGGGTATATCCGCTCTTCAACCCATGAGGTTTGGCTGCATCGCACCAACACGTTACGCAAGGCTGCCTGGCAGTTACGGCGCAAGCGGGTGGCGGTGCTTAGTGCGCTGATGAATGATCAAGACCTACGCGCCAGATTGGGCTATCAGGGCCTAGAGCCTGAAGCGGATATGCGTGCTTGGATCGTCGATACATCTATTGAGTTGGATGGCCAAACAGTCGATGGTTTCAGGGTGGTATCCCGTGAAGCGTTGGAGGTTGTTCTGCGTGATGAGCAGCATCTGCTCATGCCGTTAGACCAGCTTGATGATGATCCAAGCACATTGTTCCCTGATGAGTTTACTGCTGACCGATTCGTTGAGATAGCCGAGTCAGGGGAGCTGTGGCGAGACATTTGTTAGCGGCAGGGCCCGCCCTGGAGTCAATGCCCTGTGGACCTCGAAATTCGTATTGTCGCACTTGGTAAATTCTCTTCTTCTATGACTGCGCGGTATTCCTCGTGCTGGTAGACTTCAGCCGACTTTAAACGACTATGGCTGCTTAAGCTTGAGCGTAACCATAATGAGCACTGAACCTTGGGTCACTGCCGAACAGGTTTCACTTCACTTGGGTGTGGCCAAAGACACGGTGTATCGCTGGCGCGAGCGTAAGGGTTTGCCGGCGCACAAAGTTGGTCGTCTATGGAAGTTTCAGCTATCTGAGGTCGATGAGTGGGTGCGTGCGGGTGGCGCAGACGAGCACCAAAACTCAGGGAATGAGCAATGACTACTCCGAGCCGTAATGAAGCGCAAACAAGAGCTCAGGTCATCGACTCTCAGCTTGCTCATGCTGGCTGGTCTCAAAGTCGGCGGACTCTTGTCGAAGAATTTTTGCTCAAAACAGCCGAGCCCGCCGGCAACTATGGCAACGAGCAATTTGCTGACTACGTTCTTCTCGGTTCAGATGGCAATCCGATTGCTGTAGTTGAGGCCAAGCGGTCATCGCGTGATGAGCTTGCTGGAAAGCGTCAGGCCGCTGACTACGCAGACGCAATCAAGGCCAAATTCGGTAACGACCCCTTCATTTTTCTCACCAACGGCAAAGAGATTCAATTCTGGGATCGTGAGCGCTATGCGCCCCGAAAAATCTCGGGGTTCTACACGCGAGACGACTTAGAGCGACTGCGCCATCAGCGGCAGTTCGCTCAGCCTCTGGGTGGTGTCACCATCAGCGCTGCGATCGCTGGCCGCGACTATCAGAACGAAGCTATTCGGCGTGTCACTGAAGGGGTAGATGCGGCCAAGCGCAAATTCTTGCTGGTGATGGCTACAGGCACAGGTAAGACTCGGACGACCATCGCCCTTGTTGATACTTTGCTGCGATCAAAGCGCATACAGCGAGTCCTATTCCTGGCCGACCGCCGGGAACTAGTGCGCCAAGCTATGTCGGAGTTCAAGTCCCACTTACCCAACGAGAGTGTGGCTCGCATCGAGTCCGGCGAAACCTCCGGTGCACGCATTCAGTTCTCGACCTACCCCAGCATGATGCAGGTTTTTTCGCGCCTGTCGGTGGGTTACTACGATCTGATAGTAGCCGATGAAAGCCACCGTTCTATCTACCAACGATATAAGGCCGTCTTCGATCACTTCGATGCCATCCAGCTCGGGCTGACAGCGACCCCCACTGACTACATCGATCACAACACTTTCGAACTGTTTGATTGCGGTGACGGCGCGCCCAGTTACTACTACAGCTACGAGCAAGCGATTGCCGATCAGAACCTGGTCAACTACCGCGTGCTGGATGCGCAAACCAATTTTCAGCTTCAGGGCATCCAAGGTGACGCATTACCCGAGCCCTTGAAACAGATGGCTCGCGATCAAGGCGTGGATCTTGATGAGCTCAACTTCGATGGCAGTGAGATCGAAAAGGGAATCATCAACCAAGGCACCAACGACGCCATGGTGCGAGAGTTTATGGATAAGAGCCGTAAAGATGTGCGCGGTCTACCACACAAGTCCATCATCTTCGCCGTCAGCCACGCCCATGCAAAGCGGCTCTACGAGGGATTTAACCGCCTGTATCCTGAGCTGCAGCGCCAAGGCATGGCTGAAATTATCGATAGCCATATGGAGCGCGCTGACGCGACGCTGGATGATTTCAAGTACCGCACCATGCCGCGTGTGGCTATTTCGGTGGACATGCTCGACACCGGCGTAGACGTCCCCGCCATCCAGAACCTGGTCTTCGCCAAGCCCGTATTCAGCAAGGTTAAATTCTGGCAGATGATCGGTCGCGGCACGCGGCTTCATACCGACAAGGCCACCGGTGAGATCAAGAAAGATTTCTTGATCATCGATCACTGGAAAAACTTCGCATACTTCAAGCTCAACCCCGACGGCGAGGTCGACCATCCCAGCGAGCCGCTACCGGTTCGCCTGTTCCGACTGCAGCTTGAAAAGTGGCAACTCCTGGAAGCACAGCAGCGAGACACACAAGCCACCATTGCCGATTTGCAGGCGATGCTTCAGGCATTGCCCCGTCACAGCATCAATGTACGTCCGCACTGGGACGAGCTCGACGCGCTGGCAGCGCAATGGCCAAAGCCCAGTCAAAGCGCAATTGAACACCTATCGCAAGCCATCGCCCCCCTGATGCGACTAGCACCACTGGCTGGCCTGGATGAACTTCAATTTCGCATTTGGTGCGAGCGCCTCTCAGTGGCTTGGCTTAAAGGTGATGCAAGCGAACAGGCCAAAGTACGTGAGCGCATTCACGAGGCGATTGAAAGTCTGGCCGAAAACATCCCTCAGGTGCAGCGTGTAGCCGAGCAACGTGCCTGGGTTCAGTCGGCCGGCTTTTGGCAGCACTTGGATATGGCGCGTTTGATCACACTACAAACTGTATTCGCTCCGCTGATGCGCTACCGCACCACCACACCCAGCTGCACGGTTGAAATCAACCTGCCAGACAGCATCACCCAGCGCAGCTGGATCATCTTCGGCCCCACGGGTGAAGGTGCTTTTGCAGAAAGCTATCGCGAGCAGGTAGAGGCACTGGTGCGCCGACTGGCTGACCAGCTTCCTGAGTTGTCTAAGCTCAAGCAAGGCGAGCATTTAGGTGACGATGAGCTGGAAAGAATCAGTAACACGCTAAACCAAGCCGATCTGTTTGTCACCGAAGACACCTTGCGCAAAGCCTTTGAGGCCCCTGCCGCATCGCTAGCCGACTTTCTGCGTCACATGCTTTGCGAGGGCACACACCTACCCAACCGCGAGCAGCGCATCAATGCCGCGTTCGATGCGTTCATTGCCGCACACGGCTATTTGCGTGCCAACCAACTCAATTTTCTACGGGCCGTAAAGGCTGCCGTGCTGCGCCATGGGCGCGTTACCCGCGCGGCACTCAGCGAACCGCCGCTGTCTCGCGTGGGGCGAGTGGAAACGCTATTTCCGTCGCAGGACATCGACGAACTCATTAACCTCACCAACCAGTTGTTGGATGAGGCAGCCTGAACAATTAAGGACGCCACACATTGCTTGCCCCCCATATCAAGAAAAAAGTCGATGAACTCTGGAATCGCTTCTGGGCTGCCGGTCTCACCAACCCCTTGGTTGCGGTCGAGCAAATTACCTACCTGCTGTTTCTCAAACGCTTGGAAGACATCGATCTCAAGCGCCAGCAGCGCGGCTTTCCTTCTATTTATGAAGGGTTCGAAAGCTGCAAGTGGAGTTACATTCGGCAGGACAAAACCAACCCCACTCACCTGATTGAGGTCGTCTTTCCCTGGCTGCGAGAGCTCGACAAACACTTCACTGATGCCAGCGCCGACGACACAGAGCTCGCCAGTCTGAACAATCGCATGGCCGATGCCTATTTTCAGCTCGATCCCAACAAGGGCAAGGTGCTGAGCGATGCCATCGACAAAATCGATGAGCTGTTTGCCCGTGCTGGAGATGGTTCTGCCGCACAGGACATAATGGGTGATACTTTCGAGTACCTGCTCAGTGAAATGGCCACGGCCGGCAAGAACGGCCAGTTTCGTACCCCGCGCCACCTGATCCGCTTTATGGTTGAGTTGCTAGACCCCGAGCCCGGTCAACGAGTCATCGACCCTGCCGCTGGCACGGGTGGCTTCCTATTCAGCACCCAGCAGCATTTGATGCGTAAATACTCAGCGCAAGAAAACCTCGTGCTGGAATGGGACGGTACCCCACATCGTACCGATGGCGCTGCCGCAACACCTGAGCAATACGAGGCCATCCACAACGGCGCCAACTTCGTCGGCCTGGATAACGACCGTACTATGGCCCGCATCGGCTGGATGAACCTGGTGCTGCACGACGTCACCGATCCGCACCTGCTGCAGGGCGATTCACTCAGCAAGCGCGAAGGCAAGGCCAAGCTCAAGGAGTTGTTGGAGCCAGGCAGCTACCAGTTTGTACTGGCCAACCCACCCTTTACCGGTACGGTCGACAGCGGCGATCTGGAACCCGACACTTTACTCTTCCCGCGTGTCGGCGGTGGCGGCAAGAAAAAAGACGAATCGATCACCAATAAGAGCGAACTGCTCTTTCTGTGGTTGATGCTCGACTTGCTGGATATTGGTGGTCGCTGCGCAGTGATCATTCCAGAGGGCGTTCTGTTCGGAAATACCGATGCTCACGTGCGCTTGCGCCGAGAGCTGCTTGCCGAGCACGTGGTGGAAGGTGTCATTTCCCTTCCCGGTGGCGTCTTTCAGCCTTATACCGGCGTCAAGACCTCTATCCTGATCTTCAGAAAAGTCGTGCGGCGTGACAACAAGCAGACCCTGCCGAGCAATGCTGCACCACTCAGCGAACACGTCTGGTTCTATGAGGTGGAAAAAGACGGCTACTCCGATAACGCTAAGCGAACCCCACAGCCTGGCAAACAAAATGATCTATGGGATGCGCTGGAAAAATTTAAAGAATGGATTGCGCACGGACGCATCGGTGCTCAGCGCAATGAGAAAACCCTGCTGCAACCCAGCTTTCACGCTGAGCGTTGGCGCCAGGCTCTGCTGCGTGACACCGCCGATAAACTCACGCCTGCTGGCGAGGCATTTTCAGGATTGCCCGACACGAGCATGTGGGACGGTCAGGTGTGGGGCATACATGAGCTGTTCCCTGAACTTCCTGCAAATCCCAAAGAAGCTGAAGAGAAGGTGCGATCAGCCTCTGGGAGTGTGTTGTTTGAATTAGTAATTCAGGCGCTCACGCCTGCGGCAAAAAAGGCCTGGAATGCAACGCTTAGTGCACGCATAGCCGAAAAAGCCACCGACTCCGAACTCATAGACGCTTGGAAAAAAGCAGCCAAGCCGGTTGAGACAGAATTCAAGAAAATAGCCCGTGAAAAGGAAGTCTTTTTCGAAAAAGAAGATTCTCCAGCGCTCTTGATCTGGAAGGACTTGCTTAAGACAGCACTCGCTGAGGCTCAGCGAGACGCCTATGTGCTGGGCTTATTACGAGACAACCAGCCGCCCAAGGCTATGACGGTACACGACATTGGACAGAAACTGACTGAAGTGGCCTCCGACGTCGCCAAACTCGATGGCTTTGACGTCAACCTACGTAGCCTGGCCATTGATCAGGCCACTGAGCTCAAAGCAGCCAAGCATTGGGTGGTGCCTGTACGTGACTGGGCGCGCAACGACGAATGGCAAAGTGAAGATGGTCAGTTTATCGGCTCACACGATTCCGATGGCTTTGTGCGCCCGACCTACGTGCAAGCAATGTTGGCCGGTGGACTTTACGACGAGAAAGGTGCTCTCAAGGACGGCTTGCTCGACCCCGGTTGCATTGAGGCCCGCGACTGGAACCTGTCCGCTGGGCAGTACAAGCCTTTTGACTTCACCCAACTCAAAAGCGACAAGAGCGTAGCTGAGTTGATTGGCACGCTAAAGAACACCGAGCAGGACATTATCAAAGGTTTGGACAAGTTACTGGCGATGGTGGAAGGAAGGGAATGAACTTGCCAGAGACTTGGGTTGAAGCGCGGCTTGGCGACGTACTTTCACGCGTCGATACCAAAGTCGACCCCCAGACATCTCAAACGAACAGTCACTTCTATATCGGCCTTGAGCATATTGAATCTCACACCGGTAGATTGCTCCGTGACGCTGAGGAAGTCACCGAAGGCCGCGACATCCTCAGCATTAAAACGGCCTTCAATGCAGGTGACATTTTGTATGGGAAGTTGCGTCCAAATTTGAGTAAGGTTCATTTGGCGACTCAAGAGGGTATATGCAGTACCGACATTTGGGCACTAAGAACCGCTGAGTGCCTGTTGCCGGACTTCGCACTTCGCTATTTGCGGTCGCCTGCAATTTACGTACGCGCCGCACAGCTAGCTACAGGAGCCAATCTTCCTAGGTTATCGGCAGATGCGTTTGATCGCCTTCCAATCCCTCTTCCCACACTTCCCGAGCAACAGCGCATCGTGGATGTGTTGGAGCAAGCCGAAACTTTCGGCCACAGTTGCCTAGCTACGCAAGAAACCTTAGCCACAGTTCTCCGCGAACAGTACACGGCACTATTCGGTGATGTACTGCTCAATGATAAAAGCTGGCCGGTTCGAAAAATTTCACAGGTGTCAGAACTGGTTCGCGGCAGTTCGCCTCGACCACAAGGTGATCCGAGACTCTTTGGTGGCCCCGTTCCGCGCCTGATGGTGTCTGATGTGACGCGAGACGGATTATGGGTAAATGCCACCACCGACTCGCTGACGGAGGAAGGCGCCAAGTCAAGTCGGTCTATGGCTGCGCAGTCTGTGGTTATGGCCGTTAGCGGTGCTCCAGGACTGACTGCCATCCTCAATCACGATGCCTGCATTCACGACGGGTTTGTTGGCTTACGCGATCTGAGCGCAGATCTGTTACCTGAGTTCGTCGCGTTCACGCTCAACCTTCTGCGTGCAAAAAACGACCAACAAGCGGTTGGGGCTGTATTCCGAAATCTGACAACAGATCAGGTCAAGGCGATGGTCATTCCAGTCCCCCCTATGGAGAAGCAAGAGGCGTTTCGCGAATTCCTATCTCAGTGGCAGGTTGTTCAGCGCGACATTGCGAAGTCGAAACGCTTAATTGACGAGTTAACGAATGAGCTGACTATTGATGCGTATTCTGGAACGCTAACGGAAGCTTGGCGTGTAAAATCCGCCAGCCAGCTTGCTGAAGCTGCCGCAGCTCGCGGCCAAATATTGCGTGAACGCGGAACGAAGATCGCACTAAGTGGCAAAGACAAAGTCAGCCTCACGGTACAAACCGATCTCACCGTGCGCCCCGCCCGCCATTGGCTCATCCCTGAGCTCAGTCAATTCCAGCGCCAGGTTCTGGCGGCCTTCAGTGAGTTTTGCCAGCAAAGCGGCCAGCCCTTACTCGCGGAAGATCCTGACGTATTTTCCCGTTTCTGCGACGACTCAATCGTGACTGATCGTCTGCAAGCCTTTGGCCAATCCCAGGGTAATCGCATTCGTCGCTCTTTGAGCCAATTGGCGGGATTGGGCCTAATAGCGAAAATAACCTTGCCAAAACAAGACTCGGATAGCGGCGAGCGCGGCTATCTCAAGGCCTTTCGCCCCCTGCGCCCTGAGGAGTTCACGCGCATGGTCGATGTCCAGGCATTGCGGAAAACGTCGTTGGCCGGCGTTGATCAACAACGCTATTACTTTGAAGTCCAGTTGGATTATGAGAGCTCTGAGCATGCTGGTGCGAGCGGGATGTTCCAGGTGATCACGGTCGTAGACGAAGACAACGAGGATTTCATACACCTAGTGGATCAGGGCCAACATTACGCCTCACTAGATGCCCTCAGAGAGGGCATCGCACGTAGTCTCAAGGTAGAAGCGTGGCAAGTCGATCTGGAGGCCGTGTAATGCGCCTGCGCTACCTACACCTGCAGAACTACCCGCCAATTTCAGATATTAAAGTGTGTTTCGCCAGTGGCTCACCACTAGCACGGGAATGCGCCATCCGTTTTGTAGTGGGTGTAAACGGCAGCGGAAAATCTAACCTTCTACGTGCGGTGGCCGAGGTGTTCCTGGCTCTTGCCGATCAGCGCGTTCCGGCATTTCCGGTGAGTTTGGTGTATGAATTGGGTGTGCGCGGTTCCCCAAACCACCGTACCTTGCTGCTGCACTGCCCTGGCAACCGTCAACAAGCCAGCTTATGGCTGCACGAGCGCTTTACCTTTAACGATAAAAACGAACAAGAGGTGTTCGACACTTGCATTGAACACTTGAACCTCAAGGGTATGCCGGCGGTGCTCGGCTTCTCGGCGCTCATTGAACCTGGCACCTGGCCACTGCGCGACAGCTCGCCGCCACAGATCGCATTGCCGTCGGCCGTTCTGGCCTACACCAGCGGCGACCTGCGTCCGTGGCGCTCTGTGTGGAACCGTAACCAGAGCGCTGATGGTTTGCTCGAAGTCGACGACAGCACGCAAAGCGACGAACGCCCCGCAGGTTGGACCGCTGCTCAGGAAAACGCCTTGCAAGCGGTACGAAAAAACTATGGTGATAGTTCTCGGCAGGCCATGGACCCAGAAACCACGGGGGCTGATCTCTACCGCCGCCCCGTGCTGTTGGACGCCACGCTGTTGAAGTGCGCGCTGCTAGCGGTGACGTTACCGCATGCGTTTGTTGAAACGACAAACTATCCGCCGCCCGCGGAAGTTGATGCCGCGATGACAAAACTGCGCAGCCGCGACGACAGCAAAAACTCCTTGGAAGAGCTGCTGAAGCTTGGCGGTTGGAACCATCTAGTTTCGGTCGCGTTCCGCTCGCGCCTGCAACCAGCTCAATGGAGTCAGACGCTTTGCGAAACAGCCCACGATTGGTTGTTGTGCGCGAGTGAGGTGATTGCCGAGCCTCACCCGGTAGAGTTAAGTCGCACTGTGTGGTTTGACGTCAAAGGGCCGTTCGACGGCCAAGGGCAATCGTTCTTATCGGCCGATCGTGGCGAACTGGAAAATTGCCGTAGCCAAGGCGAAGCCTTGTGGGTCTTGCTAGGCGGAGCCAAGGATGCCAGCAGCTTTGACCTATTTACCCGCCTTTTGGAGCTGAGTCAGAAGGGACTTTTTGATGACGTACTGCTGCGGTTGCGTCGACATGCCATACCAGTTGATGCCCCTGATGCTGCCAAACGCGATATTGGTGTAATGCGCTACGAAGAGCTGTCAGACGGGGAGCAGATGTTTATGGGGAGAATGGCTCTGCTGCATTTGTTGAGCGGACGTCAGGACTCCCTATTGCTACTGGATGAGCCCGAAACCCACTTCAATGACCTGTGGAAGCGAGACGTGGTCTCAGTGGTTGATGATGCCTTGGCACATACGTCAGCCGACGTCCTGATTGCCACCCATGCCGCCTTGATGCTCACCGATGCGCTTAAAGATGAATTGATCGTGCTGGAGCGCACAACTGCCGAGGACGATTCTGGTCCCAGCGAGTCCGGTCTTCGTAAATTGGATGCCCAAACATACACATTTGGTGCAACCGGAGATCACCCGTTACGGGATATTTTTGGGGCGCAGGATACGGTAGGCAGGAGAGCAAGCCGCTTGCTCGAAGTACTCATTGCGACTGCGCATTTTGGCTCCGAAGTCGAACAGTGCTGGCGTAACAATGGAGCATGGGATGATGACCTCATAAGTCGCATCCTGCAGTTGGCGCAGCAAACTGAGAGCGGTCTGACCCGTGGCCATCTGATCGATTGCCTGGAAAGCTTTGAACGCTTTGCTTTGTATTTCGATGTAGTGAAGCCTCTAACCATGAAGGCGCTGCTCGAAGCATTCATTCGCCAGACGGGACCTGGTTATTTTCAGGTTGAGCTTAAACGAGCGTGGCGTCGCTCATTGGAAGGAGCCGTTCATGCTTCATGAAAGGCGCTTACCCGCCGACTTATCGCAAAATTTAGGACGGGTGTATTCAGCCAAATTACGCTTGCTTGATTGGTTGCTGCGCACGCCTCCTCTGGGGTTGGATGACAACACTCCTTTGGTAACGCAGTTTGGACCGGCGCTCGGTAAGTGGTTTTGGGGCAGGATTCGTAGGGAGAAAATTCGCACGGCATTTGGAAAAGCAGTTATGGCTCTGGCAGCCCAGGCACGGGCGAACCCTGCTCAAGCCGCTCTGGTAGCTGATGCCATTGCTCACGACGCGCAGTTTCATACTCAGTGGAGTGTTGTGGGCACGGAACTTCGATTCCCGCGTTTGTATCCTGATTGGTTAGATGGCATCAAGGGTGTAGCTCTGCCGTTTTATGAATGGTTGACTGGTGGTTTCGAGCCAAAGTCGTTCAATCTTACGGGGGGCTTGGTGAGTCGAGCTGCTTTAATGAAAGCGTTCCGCGCGCAGTCTCAAGCCGTATGTGGCTACTGTGATGGGCCACTGGGTGAGTTGGGTAGCCAGTATGAAGCCAATGATTGCGACCACTTTTTCCCAAAGGCTCAATGGCCTCATCTCGCAATTCATCCGGCTAATCTTTTCTCGACGTGCAAGGGATGTAATTCAACTTGGAAGCTTGCTAGAGCCCCTATGGGGGAAGCAGATGCTTCAGGTTTGAATGGCACTTATCACCCGATGTTGAGGCCCGGCGCACCATCGGTTGTGGTGACTGCAGTTATATCGCCAACCAATTCGCGTCAGGTAAAAATTAATATTACAGATCCGACTGTCCCTCGCCGAGCTGAAACACTTGTCGAGACATTGGACTTGGACAGTAGATGGACCAACTCAGCTAATGAAGGTTTGGATAGAGGGATTTCAGTGCTTGTTGCAAAGTCAGCGCGAGACAAAGGCAATGGTTGGCAGCCGGACGCTGATTCGGTTCGGTTACTGATTGAGGACGATATTGCGTGGAAGCGAGCCCAGCTGGGCAAAGAGGAACGCTGCATGCGTCTTATTGCAGTATTGGAGTGTATGCGTGGCGATCTTCTTCATGAGGTAATCGCTGATCTGGCTTAATGAGCTTTGCACGCCTGGCATGGATCACTATTGTGAGGCGGAGTTTTTCGTTGGGCTCTCTTGGTCAGTATTTTGCGTTGCAGTTTGAGCAAACAGTTCAGGAGCCAGCATGCCAACCGTACGGCGATCATCAAGGGCGGGAAGCGCAGCATCAGCACAATGCTCACGACCAACGCCCCGGCTGCCGCCAGCGCGCCAATAAATGCAAATAGATGGAACAGAAATCGTGAAAGCATCATCTTGGTTCTCCAAAAACCTGCCTGAAGCCAGGCAGGTGAGAGGTCAGTGAGTTTGAGCCGCAAGTACTTCCAGCTTGCCGGCTAGTGAGCTGGTGCCGGGTAGTGGTGCTTCGCTATGCGTGTTGGTAGATGTCGCGTCTGGGTTAGAAAAGAACTCTTCAATCACAGCGTTGCTGTCTTCTTCGCTGTCTTCAAAAGCACCATTACCAAAGCCGCGACGAGCCGCCTCATCCAGCGCGGTTTGATTAAAGCCTGCGGTTTGCCGTTGCTCATCCAGCTCATTGGCAGCGCGTAGCGCTTCACTCATGTCGATGCCGCCACGTACCGTGAGGTCGACGTAAAAGATCGGTGTGCCATGGCTCTGGCGAGTCGACTTGCCACGCAGGCGTAGTTCCAGTGGTAGGCAAGCCAACCGATTGCCCGAAATAGCCTGGAAGTAATGCAGCCGTGCGGCCAAGGTGCGGATGCTGTTGAAGCCGGTGGTGCGGAACACAAAACTGCCCAACGGATCATCATCACCAATCAGCACATTCAGCCGGCCGTAAGGCTTACATGCTCCCCCCTTTGCCAGCGGGCAGGCATCCGGTGAAGGGCAGGGCAGCGATTGCATGCCGTCTTGGGTAACTCGCTTGCAGGTCTCGCCATTGCCCACGCACAACGGCCTGCCAGACTGCCGATCAAACAGCGTGTAGTCGGCGCGAAAGTTCAGCTCCGGTTCGTTGAACAGCAGGCGCACCGGGATACTGCGCAGTTTGTCTTCCTGGTTTTTACGCAGCTCATCATTGAGTGGGTGCAGCAACCAGCCGTCTTTGCCTTGCACCTGCGAGGTGATGGTGAACTGATCATCCTTTTCCGGCAGGCGTTTGCCGTTCTTTTCGATGACCTTACCGATAGAAATCCGTCCGAGAACCGGCGGGGTGATTGCTAGACCTTTGAGCATGGTGGTTCTCCTACAAACGAAAAAAGGCCAGCCATGCAGGGTTTGTTGCATGGACTGGCCAAGGGAGGGAATGGTTGGGGTTGGGGGGCGTCAGCCGATCAGGAAGCGCCGACTGCCTTGCTTTTGCTTCGTGTAGCGAACCTGCAGGTAGGGCTTTTCTTGGAGCATGCGATCCACGTCGAGCACGTTGCTGTCCTTGGCTTTCTTCCAGCTGATAAAGCCGTGGCTGAACTCCGCGCGGGTGGCATCGCCCATGGCCTGCTGCAGCATCTGCTTGAGTTGGGCTTCGCGGGTTTCCTTCTCGCTGATGGATTGGCGCACCGCCTTGAGCTCCAGGTAGGCCGCTGCTAAACCGGCACGGCCACTGAAGTCGACGGTCTGGCCGTTATCCTCCGGGTAGAGTGCGCGCAGTGCCATTTCCGCCGAGGTTGAGCCATCAGCAGGAGGTGGCATGTCGGTCTCGACGTAATGCCAGAACTTGCGTTCCAACTCGATCAGGCGAGTAATCATCTGCTCGTCCCGTTCAATGCGGTGGATCTCCAGCGTCTGGCCACCGAGCAGCACGGCCACATCTGCAGCCTGCTTGCCGGTGACGGCGAGCTGATGCATTACCTGCAGTTGCACATACTCGGGCACGCCTTCTTTCCAAAGGCGTGCCCCGTTTATGCCGGCTGTCTTGCATTCAAGAATCTGCACATCTTCAGCACCGATCACCTCGCGGTCGATGTTGGCCAGCATCCAGGGCAGTTCCGGTTCGGGGTGTTGCAGCACGGCGTTGACGCGCCGCACCTTGTTCTTCGTGCGTTTGCTGTAATGCCAGGCCACGACCGGTTCCAGCACATTGCCCCAGTACATCGGACTTTCTTCATCGTGCGGATCTGCCTTCGGTAACGTGGTGTCACGACCGGTTTTCTCCATCCAGAGTTCGAGTTGCGATTTATAGGGATTTAGGCCAACGGCCGCGCCAGCATCAGAACTGCCAATGCCCTGCTTGCGCACCGCCAACCAATCTTCACGCGGTAGTTCCTTGGTTCTGATCAAGCGTAGCGCCGGGCGCGGCTTGCTGGTGCTGCTCAACGGAGTAACTGTCATGGCGTTCACCTTGCGAAAATAGAAACGCCCGATCAGCAACTAGGCTGATCGGGCGTTATGGGGTGTGTAAGTAAGCGGTCAGGCGACCAGTTGTAGCGCGGTGTCCAGGGCTCGTTGCTTGATCTGCGCGCCCTGGCCGAACCAGGCCGAGTCCATGCGGTACTCGTTGCTGCGTGCCCGGCGTTCGTGATCGACAAACTCGGTCACGGAGTTGAGCAAGCCCCAGGCGGTGCCGCGTGCCGAGTCGAGCTGACTGCCCCGGCCACGGCCTTCATACAGCTCCTGGACTTTGCGCAGTGCGCGTTCGTTGGGAAGCACCTCCGGCAGTGCTCCGGTCGGATCGGTCTCGCACAGCACGTTCATAAAAAAGCCCAGCGCTTCGTGCCACTGCACCGTACGTTCGGCCAGCGCACGCATGCGGTACATAAAGTCGTCCCATTGCGAGACCGCAATGCCGAGCTGTTTCTTTACTGCCTTTGGATCGAAGCGGGTGTTATGCGGCACCTTGATGGCGCGGCTGGTGCCGTCCAGGGCGATGGTCAGGGTGTTGTTGCACACCACGCGAATCGTGGTTGGCGTTGCGGTGGTGGCCAAGGTGCCGTCGCAGGACGTGGCCAGCAGTAGGTAGCCGTTGACCTGATCATTACCCTTGATCGTTGCGCCTTGACCGGTACGCGCCAACGCCCAGAACTTGCGCCCACCCTTCAGTACACCAGCCGTTTCCAACTCGTAGCCAGATACTTCAGTGAGGTCACGATAGAACTCCAGCACCTCGCGCGGCTGCACGGTGTGATAGCGGTTGGAGACCACCGACAGCGGAGCCTTGGTGTCCGAGCGGAACAGCACCTTCTGCTCGGGGAACGAATGGATAGCACCCAGGTGGCCGACGGCATACGATTTGAAATGCACGGGGCTTTCCTGGATCTGCCAGTCCATGCCGGCTTCACGCTGCCAGGTTTCGATAGGTTGTTTCTGCGTGAGCTGGTGGCCCAGGCCATGCCAAGGTGCAGCGCCAGCGTAGGCCATAGTTTCGACGAGATGAGCCATGGTTGAGATTCCTTTGGGTGCAGGCCGGCATAAAGCGCCGCGCACAGCGCAGCACCGTCCGGGCGATATGGATAGAAAAGGTTTGGTGCGGCCAGATCAGGCCGGCAGGTTGAAGCGATGACCGCAGAGCAGACAGAGGTTGTGAGCTAGGACGTGTCGGTCGAGCGTATCGCCCAGCTGTGCGCCAAGCGCACAACCGCCAACCCCGCCGGCCAGGCCTCCGAGGATGGCACCTGATACATAGCCGAGTGTGATGCCGAAAGGCCCTGCGATAGTGCCAACCAGCGCACCTGCTTGGCCGCCAGCCAATGCAGCGCTGACGCCACGAGCAACACCGCCTACGGTGCCGATGGCCGCGCCAACTTTCATGGCTTGATGGAATGAAGCAATTTTGGGGGAGTGACAGCGAGAACACTGCAATGACATGGGACGAACCTTCTTGGTGATGATGTCATTGCAGTTATGTAGGGCTGAGATTTATTTGAATCGAATGGAGTTCATGACTGTTGCCACCGACTGGAAACTGACAGCAGTGATCGACTAAAGCGGACACCAGTGAAGATAACTAAAGATTTTTTCGCCTATTCACTAGAGTGGCGAAGGAGGTTACATTCTGATGGCGTCATGCCATCTGAGCGCAGATGGGTAGACCATATGGAATGGAGGCCGTTTGTCGATTATCACCCCCGCAGATCTCAAATCTGCTCTAACGGGGAACCCGGAAGCACTTGAGGTTCACCTGACTCTCGTCGAGCGAGACGTCCCTATTGATGGGCATTTAGTGAAGATTCACTGTCATTGTCTTTCTGTGGATGGGAACGGTCGTGTTCAGCCGCATCGGCTGGCAGAATTCATGCGGAATGCCGTCCTTGATTATGCTATCCCGCGCTCGAAAATCGCCGAGGCCAAAGCGCGCGATAACAAATTCAACAGCACCGAGGCAGTCTCCGAGTTGGTCGAGAGAGCCAAGCGCTCGTTTACTGATTTGGCGAAAACCGGTGAGGGTGGAGAGATGCTGCTTTTCCTGTTGGCGGAGCGCTTCCTCAAACTGCCACAGATTCTTTGCAAGATGGATCTCAAGACGGACTCACGCATGCACTATCACGGTGCGGATGGGGTGTATGCGGGCGTTACAGCGGAAGGCACTTTAAAGTTGTACTGGGGCGAATCAAAAGTCTACGCGGATGCGAGCGCTGCGATTCGCGACTGCCTCAATTCCCTCTCCCCCTTTCTGATCGAACCCGAACACGAGGAGGCAGGGCGGGAGCGTGATCTGATGCTCCTTAGCGACAAGGCCGACCTTAGCAATCCCGCACTCACAGATGCACTCAAGAAGTATTTTGACAAGTCGTCGGTTATGTCTAAGAGGGTTCAGTACTGCGGCGTGGCCCTTGTAGGCTTCGACGCACCGTTCTACCCGAAAGACGATGCGAAGGCGGTTGCTGAGGAGATCATCGAGGCGTCCCGGACCGCCCTGGGCGATTGGGGCAATCGTATTGGCGAGCGGCTCAAATTGGAGAAGCTCAATCAGGTGGAAATCGAGCTGTTCTGCGTCCCTCTACCGTCGGCCGAAGGTTTCCGCGCCGCGTTCCTCAAGGCAATGGGGATTAAGGAATAATGAGCCTCATCGACCTACAATCTTGGCTTCTTCAAGAAGGCGTTAGAGACGATCTCGATACGATCACTCGACTAACAGTACGCAACGAACTCGATAATCTAGCACCAGATATCTCAGTTCAATCCGATGAGCCTATTGACTGGCCCAGGTTGTTGCTCGCCGGCAGTATTCTCGCGCGCTCCGATCAACGGGGCGACCAAGAGGCTGCGCTCAGAGTCGCAACCGCTGCAATTTATTTGACGGATGATCAAGCGCTCAAAGACGCTGCGGCTGTTCTTATGGGCAAGCTTTCCAACTTCCGGGCAATTACGTTAGCCACCGACCGTAAGTTAGTGGCAGCCGACCTCGATGGTAGGCTTGGTATCGCATTGCGTCTCGAGGCTCAGCGACGTGAGATGGACAGTTCTATCCTGGTGCAGTCGAGCGGATCTTGGCTACAAGTAAACGATTTTCAGCAGCGTTTCTGGATTAGTGCGGCCGGAGATAGCTGGCTCTCAGCATCCGCGCCTACCGCCTCCGGCAAGACTTTTCTTGTACTCCAGTGGCTGATCGACCAAGTGATAGCGGGTGAGAGTAGAGTGGCAGTCTACCTAGCCCCGACCCGCGCGCTAGTCTCCGAGATAGAGACCAACCTGAATGGCATACTCGGTAATGCCGGGCTGATTGAGGTGTCGTCTCTTCCCCTCGCCGAGAAATATAAAACTGCTCGGGCAGGTGGCGCGCGAGTGATTTTTGTTTTTACACAAGAGCGGTTGCACCTTCTAGCCAATGTGCTTAGCGATGTACTTTCGGTCGACCTGCTTATTGTTGATGAGGCGCACAAGATCGGTGACAACCAGCGCGGTGTTGTACTGCAGGATGCAATAGAGCGGGCCACACGTGCTAACCCAAAGTTGAAAGCCGTTTTTATCAGCCCGGCGACCCAGAATCCGGAGGAATTGCTCACGGACGCCCCCGAAGGTGTCCAGACCATCGCCGTCGATAGTGACTCTACTACGGTACTTCAGAATTTGGTGGTCGCGACTCAGGTGCCACGAAAATCGAAGCTTTGGGCTCTTACTCTTCGGCAGCATGCATCAGAACTTCCAATTGGAGTTCTTCAGCTCGCGAGTACACCAGCCGGACTCAAGAAGCGCCTCGCATTCATCGCGGCAGCTGTTGGCGAGAGAGGTGGAACACTCGTCTACGCGAATGGAGCTGGGGAGGCAGAAGAAGTAGCTGACTTGATAAGTCAGCTTTTGCCCAAGCTTGAGTCCATTGATCCAGAGCTTACAGAGCTCGCTGAGCTCGCTCGTAAGGGAGTACACCAAGACTTCCGACTTGCCCCGCTAGTTGAGCTCGGAGTGGCGTTCCATTACGGCAATATGCCATCACTGCTCCGGTTGGAGATAGAGAGGCTATTCCGATCAGGGAAGATACGTTTCCTGGTTTGCACCTCTACTCTGATCGAGGGCGTGAACTTATCCTGCCGAACGATTGTTGTACGCGGACCGCGCAAAGGTAAAGGCCACCCGATGGAGCCGCACGACTTCTGGAACTTGGCTGGCCGCGCTGGCCGATGGGGGGATGAGTTCCAAGGAAACATTATCTGCATTGACCCAGAAGACACGAAGGCTTGGCCTGGCGGCGTTCCTGGTCGTGCACGTTATCCCATTAAGCGCGAAAGCGACGCTGTTCTGGATCTTGGCGATGGCATGGCAGACTATCTCGCCAATCGTGGGCTATCCGACCTGTCCAGTCTCGAGGACAAGGATAAGTTCGAGCAGGTTGGGGCCTACCTGCTCACTACTTTTATGCGGCTCGGCTCCATATCAGCGGCTAGTCTCGCGAAACGCCATGACGCCGCGTCGATGGCGAAACTTGACCAAACCCTTGGGGCACTAGCAGAACAAATCGAAATAAGTGTCGACCTAGCCGCTCGCCACCCGGGCGTAAATGCGATTGGCCTTCAGCACCTTCTTGAAGCTTTTCGAGCCTATCGAGGCAATGTCGAAAACCTGCTTCCCGCTGAAGTCGCAAGTAACGACAGCTATGACCGATTCGTCACGATTATGGAGAGAGTCAACGAACACTTATTTCTTGCTTTCAATCCCGGAACACGAATCAGGCTATATGCGTTGATCGTCGTCAAGTGGCTTAAGGGGTACTCACTGGCCAGGATCATCCGAGACAGTATCGATTGGCACCAAAAAGTTGATAAGTCTTTCAGCCTTCCTCAGCTGATCCGCGGCACGATGGAGTTGGTGGAGCAAGTCGCTCGTTTTAGAGCGCCAAAATACCTTTCCGCTTATATGGATGTACTGCACTTGCATCTCCGTGAGATAGGCCGTGAAGACTTGATCGACGATGGTTTGGATATCGGGACGCAACTGGAGTTTGGCGTGTCGTCGATGACACTTCTCTCGCTCATGGAGCTTGGTCTATCCCGCATGAGCGCTGTCGCTTTGTACGAGAAAATCGCCCGCGACGACCTCAGCAGAGCGGAGTGCGTGGTGTGGATCTCCGAACGCATGAGTCAATTTCAAGCAATGGACATCCCTGCCATCATCATCCGTGAGGTACGTGCACGTCTTACGCTATCTGGTGAAGCAACCACCCAATAGTTCAAGAGTACTGGAGGTTTACACATGCCTGCTAAGCCAATCAGCCTAGGCCACATGCACTTCGACAAGAGGGGGGATGCTGTCAAATATTTAACGTACATGCTCCACCGGTACGATCTGGGTGACCGGGTCAGTACCGAAGACTCTGTGATTCTGCGAGCGGCGTTGGAGCATCACCAAAACTCCACTGATAAGATTGGATGCGGCATCAGCTACTTTAGCGTTCGCAGTGCTGATTTTGGCACTAGGTGCTTCTGGGTGAATCGTCCTGATGGAACGACCGAAAAGTTTTCCATTTCCGCTTCTATCCGAGGATAGCTAAGCGAACTGCAGGTTTTGTCCACGGTAGATCAGCCCAGTGCTAGAGGACTAACGCTATTAGTTGTCCCGAAATAGCGTTGATCAGCGTATCGAGACAACTTTCCTGTCCCTGTTTTCCTTGATAGCTGACACAGACAGGTTGCCGGTAGCTGCTTCCTGAATGTGCTCGCTCCACCAGGCCATCATCGGTCGCCTGCGTTCGATATAGTCTGCTCGGTTGTAGGCGCTGCGAACCTCGTCCTTGTCGACATGGGCAAGAGCTACCTCGATCAACTCAGGGTCCCAGCCATGCTCGTTGAGGATAGTGCTGGCCATTGAGCGCATGCCGTGGCTTACCAAGCGGCCTTCGAAACCCATTC
>ERZ1673962.163-NODE-163-length-56316-cov-3.931213_pt1 | contig 56316 bp, 48 predicted proteins | sample MGYA00580188_ERZ1673962 | MGnify/ENA primary metagenome ERZ1673962 (study PRJEB41334, sample SAMN05608104) | rock metagenome | biome: terrestrial subsurface; feature: shale formation; material: shale | place: USA: Pennsylvania ... | reverse complement strand
GCAGGCGTGCTCATCGCTCAGTGCCCCATGAGTGCACTCAGGATGGCATCGGCGCCCTGCCCGAGCAGATCGTCGGCCACGCGCACGCCGATGGCCTCGGCCTCGGCGCGCGGACCGGATGCCTCGGCGCGCAGGATGCGCGAACCGTCGGTGGTCCCGACCAGCCCCTTGAGGATCAACCGATCGCCATCGAGCACGGCATGACCGCCGATCGGCACCTGACAGCCGCCGTTGAGCCGCGCGTTCATAGCACGCTCGGCGAGCACGCGGTCGGTGGTGTCGCGGTCGGCCAGCGGCGCGATGAGCTGATGCACGCGCTCGTCGTCGACGCGGCACTCGATGCCGATGGCGCCCTGACCGATGGCCGGCAGCGAGTCGACCGGATCGATGCAGTCACGGATGCGCGACTCGAAACCGAGCCGGATCAGTCCGGCGGCGGCGAGGATGATGGCGTCGTACTCGCCGGCATCGAGCTTGGCCAGACGGGTGTTGACGTTGCCGCGCAGCGGCTCGATGCGCAGATCGGGACGGCGGTCGGCGAGCTGGCACTGACGACGCAGGCTGGAGGTGCCGACACAGGCGCCTTCGGGCAGCTCGGCGAGATTGGCATAGGTGTTGGAGACGAAGGCGTCATAGGGATTCTCGCGCTCCATGATCACCGCCAGATGCAGCCCCTCGGGGAACTCGACCGGCACGTCCTTCATCGAGTGCACGGCGATGTCCGCCTCACCGGCCAGCATCCCCTGCTCCAGCTCCTTGACGAACAGACCCTTGCCGCCGACCTTCGACAGGGGCGAGTCGAGCAACTGGTCGCCCTTGGTGGTCATGCCGATGATCTCGACGGTGAGACCGGGATGGAGCGCCTTGAGACGGGCGGTGACGTGCTCGGCCTGCCACATGGCCAGGGGGGATTTGCGGGTGGCGATACGAATGCTGTTGGACATGTTGGATCCTGGAGTCAAACCGCGTTCGACCGAAACGGGCGCAGACGTCGCCGCCGACGCGGTTCAAGATTGAAAACAAGATTGATCGACCGCGTCGGCGTGAGTGCCTGCTCGCAGGACGCGGCTTGGGGGGCGATTGTGTCACAGGATGACGCGGCAGGTCTCGGATCGGTACGCGGAACCGACCTCAGCGCAGTTCGGTATGACGGCGCCTGGTGTCGAGGATCTGCTTGGCCGTGGCCTTGTGCAATAGATGGAACAGCTTGCGTTGCGCGGCGCGGTGGCTGCTGTTGGGTTCGCCGATCAGTTCGAGGCGTGCCTGGAAATAAGCGATGTCGGCCTCAAGCTTGGCCAGCCGGATGCGTGCCTCACGACGCTCCAGTGCATCGCTCTGACGATCCTCCATGAAATCAGGGATCGCAAGACGTTCGGCGGAATCCAGATCGTTTGGCATGGCTGTTTCGGATTCGTCTGTTGCACGATCACTGTCGGTTCGGCCCGACTATTTAACGAAACGATCGTTTCAATTGCTTCCATTGACCGCAAGCTACCCGTGACGACATGTCGGGTGCACTGTCGAGTATGCTATAAAACTCGCGCGTCGGGCCGCGTCCAATGGCGTCGTCCAGACCACCCCCAAATAAAAACGACATACACCACCAAAGACGATCGAGCACTCACGCATGAGCACACTCCTAGACCTGTTCCGAGGCTCCAGCGCGCTCTATGGCGGCAATGCGGCCTTCATCGAGGATCTCTACGAGCGCTATCTGGTCGACCCGGAGAGCATCGATGTCGCCTGGCGCGCGCGCTTCGACGGCTTGCGCCGGGAGGCGGCCAACGAGCCGGCCACCGCTGAAACGCCTCATGGCCCGATCCGCGACAACTTCCGGCGTCTCGCCCAGGAGCCGCGCGCACACGCCTCCAGCCGCACGGCCGACTGTCTGGACCCGGCCGCCGCCGAGAAGCAGGCGGCCGTGCTCAGTCTCATCAACGGCTATCGCTACCGCGGCCATCAGGTCGCCGACATCGATCCGATCCGGCTGCGTGAGGCGCCGCGCATCGCCGACCTGGACCTGGATTATCACAATCTGGGTCCGGAGGACATGGATCAGGTCTTCAACACCGGCTCGCTCTATGCCCCGGATCGCCTGCCGCTGCGCGAGATCGTCAGCATGGTCCAGGAGACCTACTGCGGCACGGTCGGTTCGGAGTACATGCACATCACCAGCACGCAGGAGAAGCGCTGGATCCAGAAGCGTCTGGAAGGCTATCGCGCCAAGCCCGAGCTGGACGCTGCGGGGCGGCGCTGGCTGCTCACGCTCCTGACCGCCGCCGAGGGCATCGAAAAGTATCTGCATCAGCGCTATGTGGGTCAAAAGCGCTTCTCGCTCGAAGGGGGCGATGCGCTCATCCCGATGCTCGACGAGCTGATCCAGCGCGCCGGACGCCAGGGGATGCAGGAGATCGTGATCGGCATGGCGCATCGTGGCCGGCTCAACGTGCTCACCAACATCTTCGGCAAGCCGCCGGCCGATATCTTCGACGAGTTCGAGGGCCGGGTCCAGATGGACTGGCGCCAGATGGTCGGCGACGTCAAGTATCACATGGGCTTCGCCACCGATGTGGAGACGCCCGGCGGTCTGGTGCATCTGGTGCTCGGTTTCAACCCATCGCATCTGGAGATCATCAACCCGGTGATCGAAGGCTCGGTGCGCGCGCGCCAGCGCCGCCGGGGCGATCGGACCGGCGATCAGGTGCTGCCGGTGCTCATCCACGGCGATGCCGCCTTCGCCGGTCAGGGCGTGGTGATGGAGACGCTGCAACTGTCGCAGACGCGCAGCTATGGCACCGGCGGCACGGTGCACATCGTCATCAACAACCAGATCGGTTTCACCACCAGCCATCCGCTCGACGCGCGCTCCACGCCTTATTGCACGGATGTCGCCAAGATGGTGCAGGCGCCTGTGTTCCATGTGAACGGCGACGATCCCGAGGCGGTGATCTTCGTCACCCGGCTGGCGCTCGACTTCCGCAACCAGTTCCACAAGGACGTCATCGTCGATCTGATCTGCTATCGCCGGCTCGGTCACAACGAGGCCGATGAGCCGGCGGTCACGCAGCCGATGATGTACCGGAAGATCCGTCAGCATCCGACGCCGCGCGCGGTCTATGCCGAGCGGCTGATCGCCCAGGGGTTGCTCACGCACGACGAAGAGCAGGCGATGGTCACGTCCTATCGCGACTCCATTGAGCAGGGCGTGCTCATCGCGCGTCCGGTGCTCTGCGGGCTGGACAACATCGCGCGGGTCGACTGGAGCTTCTGTCGCGGCAAGCACTGGAACCAGGACATCGACACCGGCGTGCCGCTGGAGACGTTGCGCACGCTCAGTGAGGCCATGCTGCGCTTGCCCGAGGGCTTCGAGCTGCATCCGCGCGTCGAGAAGCTGTGGGACGAGCGGCGCAAGATGGCCCTGGGCGATCAGCTCATCAACTGGGGCTATGCCGAGAATCTGGCCTATGCGTCACTGCTCGATGCCGGCATCCCGGTGCGGCTGTCGGGTCAGGACGTCGGACGCGGCACCTTCGTCCATCGTCATGCCAAAATCCACGATCAGGTGACGGGCGAGTCCTACACCCCGCTCCAGCATCTCGGGCCGCATCAGGGCGCCTTCATCGCGATCGATTCGATCCTGTCGGAAGAGGCGGTGCTCGGTTACGAATACGGCTTCGCCACCGCCGAACCGCACGCGCTCACGCTCTGGGAGGCCCAGTTCGGCGACTTCGCCAACGGGGCGCAGGTGGTCATCGACCAGTTCATCAGTTCGGCCGGCACCAAGTGGGGGCTGTACTGCGGTCTGGTGATGCTGCTGCCGCACGGCATGGAGGGCCAGGGCGCCGAGCACTCGTCGGCGCGTCCCGAGCGCTTCCTGCAACTCTGTGCCGGGCACAACATCCAGGTCTGCGTGCCGACCACGCCGGCGCAGATGTTCCATCTGCTGCGCCGCCAGATGGTGCGGCCCTATCGCACGCCGCTGATCGTGATGACGCCCAAGAGCCTGCTGCGGCATCGGCTCGCCGTCTCCTCGCTCGACGAGCTGACCCACGGCCAGTATCAGGTGCTCATCCCCGAGACCGATCCCATCGATCCGGCCGAGGTCGAGCGCGTCGTCTTCTGTAGCGGCAAGGTCTATTACGATCTGCTGGAGGCCCGGCGCGCGCGCGGTCAGACCAATGTCGCGCTACTGCGTATCGAGCAGCTCTATCCCTTCCCCAAGGAGGCGTTCGCGAGCGCGCTCGAACCCTATGCGCACGTCGAGGAGATCGTCTGGTGTCAGGAGGAGCCGCAGAACCAGGGCGCCTGGGACCAGATCAAGCATCGTTTCCACAACCTCATCCAGGAGGGCAAGCGGCCTTATTATGTCGGCCGCCCCGCTTCCGCCGCTCCGGCCGTCGGTCATCGCGCCGCCCATGTCGAACAGCATGAGCGTCTGATCGACGAGGCCCTGAACGGCCAGTACAACCCGACCATGAACAAAAGGATCCCGCCGCAATGAGTCTCGAAGTCCGCGTACCCGCCCTACCCGAATCCGTCGCTGATGCACGGGTGTTGACCTGGAGCAAACGGCCGGGCGAGGCGGTCAGAGAGGGCGAGAATCTGGTCGAGCTGGAGACCGACAAGGTGGTGCTGGAAGTACCGGCGCCGCGTTCCGGCGTGCTCAGCGAGATCCTGGCCGCAGAGGGCGCCATGGTCCATACCGATGACGTCCTGGCGCTGATCAGCGAGGGGGCGGTGAGCGGCGCGCCCGCCCCCAAGCCGGCCGCAACGCCCACGCCGCCCGCCGCAGCGCCCCAGCCGAACGTACCACCCCATGTCACGCCCTCGGCGCGTCAGCTGGTCAAGGAGCTGCACCTGGAGCCGAACCAGATCCCCAGCCGCGACGGACGCATCCAGAAGGCCGATGTACTGGCCTATCTGGACGCACGCGAAGGTCAGGCGCCGGAGCGTCATCCCGATCTCGCCGCTGCACCAGCTACCCAGACGCCGGTCGAACCCGCGCTCGCCCCAACGCCGGCACTCAGTGGCGAGGCCGGCCGCCCCGAACAGCGCGTGCCCATGACCCGGCTGCGTGCGCGCATCGCCGAGCGTCTGCTCCAGGCGCAACAGAACGCCGCGTTGCTGACCACCTTCAACGAGGTCAATCTGAGCGCCGTCAACGCCCTGCGCGCGCGCTACAAGGAGACCTTCGAGCAGCGGCACGGTGTGCGGCTGGGGCTGATGTCGTTCTTCGTCAAGGCCGCCGTCGAGGCGCTGCAACGCTTCCCGGTGCTCAATGCCTCGATCGACGGCGAGGACATCCTCTATCACGGCTATTACGACATCGGCATTGCGGTCAGCTCGCCGCGCGGTCTGGCGGTGCCGATCCTGCGCAACGCCGATCAGCTCGGCATGGCCGAGATCGAGCAGGGCATCGCCGACTTCGGCCAGAAGGCCAAGGACGGCAGCCTCAGCTACGAGGAACTCACCGGCGGCACCTTCTCCATCACCAATGGCGGGGTGTTCGGCTCGCTGCTGTCGACCCCCATCCTCAACCCGCCGCAGAGCGCCATCCTGGGTCTGCACAAGATCCAGGAGCGTCCGATCGTCGAGAACGGTCAGATCGTGGTCGCGCCCATGATGTATCTGGCGCTCACCTATGACCACCGGCTCATCGACGGGCGCGACGCGGTGCAGTTCCTGGTCGCCATCAAGGAGCTGCTGGAAGATCCGGCGCGACTGCTGCTGCGTGTCTGACGAGGAGCGCGTCCGCGACGACTGGCCCGCCCGTCTCGGCCGGGCCATGCTGTTCGGGGCCTGGATCTCCGGGCTGGCGTTGCTGGCGCTGTTCTTCCATCAATGGCTGGAGCGGGAGAACAATCCCAATCCGAATCCGCTCACGGTCCAGGGGACCGATGGTGCCGTCGAGGTGGTGCTCCAGCGCAATCGTGCCGGGCACTATGTCGCCAGTGGCCGGATCAATGGCGAACCGGTGCGTTTTCTGGTCGACACGGGGGCGACCGATGTCGCGCTGTCGCTGGATCTGGCGCGGCGGCTGGATCTGCGGCTCGGTCCGGAGGGGACCAGCCGCACCGCCAACGGCATCACCCGCACTTGGCCGACGCGGCTGGCGCGGGTCGAACTCGGCGGACTGGTCGCGCATGGCGTGCGCGCGAGCGTACTGCCGAACATGCCGGGCGACGAGGTGTTGCTGGGCATGAGCTTCCTCAAGCCGCTCGAACTCATTCAGCGCGGCGATACGCTGACTCTGCGAGGTACCCTGCCTTGAAGATGCCTGGATCCTTTCGGTATGGCCGTCTGGTGCTCGTGGCCCTGCTGGGGTTGGCGATCGTGCTCGTGCTGAGCCAGGTCGGCCGGCGGGGCAATCCCAATCCGCGTCCGGTGGCTTATCTGGGCAGCGATGGAGTGCCCGAGGTGGTGCTCAAGCAGAACCAGCTCGATCAGTATGTGGTCACTGGACGTATCAATGGTGAGCGTATCGAGTTTCTGGTCGATACCGGCGCGGCGGATGTCGCCCTGCCCTATGAGGTAGCGCAGCGGCTCGGTCTGCGGCTGCATCCGGGGGCGGTGAGCAAGACCGGCAACGGCAATGTGCGCAGTTGGACGGCCTGGCTCGATAGTGTCGATGTCGGGGGAGTGGTCGCGCATCAGGTCAAAGCGACCGTGCTGCCGAACATGGCCGGTGAACAAGCCTTGCTCGGGATGGCGTATCTCAAGCATATGGAGGTGTGGCTGGCTGGGGGGCGGATGCGGCTGCGGCCGTATGTCGGCCCATGAATTGAATCGACGTTTTTTCCAATCGTATGTGACCCGCTGATGAAAATTCTGTTTTTACACGGCTGGTACTCAGCCCCAGGCGGCATGAAACCCATGTTTCTGCAAAGCCTGGGACATGAGGTACTCAATCCCGCCCTGGATGACGATGACTTCCAGTCGGCCGTCGACGTCGCCCAGACCGCTTACGACCAGCACGCTCCAGATGTCATCGTCGGCTCTTCGCGCGGCGGAGCCGTGGCCATGCACCTCCAGTCCCGCAATACGCCCCAGGTCCTGCTGTGCCCGGCCTGGCGCAACCACGGCCGGGTCGATCGCGTCAAACCGGAGACCTGGATTCTGCATTCACGGCAGGATGACGTCGTGGCCTATGCCGACTCGGAACAGTTGCTGGCACACAGCGGCCTGCCCGCCTCGCGGCTGATCACGACCGGATCCGATCATCGCCTGGTCGACCCGGATTCGCTGGACGCCTTACGATCCCTCTGCGCCGCGATCGAAAACGCTCGGATCGAACAGGCGACATGACCCCTAGACATTGGCGTGCTCGGACTTGAGCAGGCGCGCCTTCATGCGCCGGATGCCGAGCCAGGCGATCAGCACCACCAGCGGGGCGGCCAGCCCCGTGGCATAGGTGGCATCGAACATGAACGGCAGACCATGGGCCTCCAGCCCCTTGAACAGATAGCCCAGCAATCCGACGCCGTAGTAACCGATGGCGATCACCGACAACCCCTCGACCGTCTCCTGGAGGCGCAGTTGCAGCTTGGCGCGCTTGTTCATGGATTCGAGCAGACCGCGATTCTGCTTCTGTAGCTCGACCTCGACACGCGCGCGCAGCAGACTGGTCAGACGCGCCGCGCGCTCGGCCAGTCCCTGCTGACGCTTGGCGGTCGATTCACAGGTCGCGATCGCCGGGGTCAGACGTGCGTCGAGGAACTCGGTGAGTGTTTGCAAACCCTCGATACGCCGCTGGCGCAATTGCTCCAGACGCTGCATGACCACGCTGTAATAGGCGCGCGAGGCCTCGAAGCGATAGCTGGTGCGCGCGGCCACCGCCTCGATCTCGGCGGCCAGATCGGTCAGCTCGGCCAGCAGCTCGCTCTCGGGAACCTCGTGGCTGCGATCCTCGTGGCAGGCCATGCGCGAGGAGACGGCCACCAGACGCCGTTCGGCATCGCTCAGACAGGCATTGGCCTCGCGCGCCGGCGGCAGTCCAAGCAGCGCCATGGCGCGATAGGAACTGACCTCCAGGAGACGCTTGGCCAGACGCCCGGCCTGATTCGGCGACAACCCCTGATCGCGCAGCAGGATGCGCGAGAATCCGTCCTCGTGGATGTGCAGATCCGAATAGGCGCGCGCCAGACCGCCGACCACCTCGGAGCCGATCACCGGATTGCCGCCGAACAGTGCGCTCAACTCGTCGAGCGAATACTCGGCCTCGCCGGCCGGTTCGAGTGCCAGTGAGACGGCGGCAACGACCTCGCCCGGAATCCCGGCGAGCCAATCGGCCGGCAGCTGGGCGATGACCGGATTGGCGAAAGGATGCGCAAACGCCCCCGGTAGACTGAAGGTATAGCTGACGAACTCGGTATGACGCTCCCAGAGCAGCCGGATGTCGCCCAAGTGGACCAGATAATACTGCTCGACGCGCTCCGGACGGGGCACACCATAGTGTTCGAGCAGCTCGTACAGGTGGCGCATGGTACGGCCGCTCCCGCGCTCGCCACAGACCGCCGCGATGTGCGACAGCCGCGCCGGCGCCTGCAACGGGATATAGGTGCGCGCATGCAACTCGGTGACGAGCTGATGGCGCAGTGGATGCTCCTTGAAGGGCAATGGCATGGATCTGGATCTCCTGAATGGATGAGGCTGGAATCGGCGGCAAGTATCGCCTCGAAATACGACGTTTAGAACCATTCCGAATCCAAGTGTTTCGAACGCGATGCACACACCCGACCGGGGGGATGGGCGAACGGCACATGGACGTGAGATCCGTTTGGTCTGGTATCCCGGCTCCCAAAGTCGGACAATCACTGCAATCACCGTCCCACGACGATCGAGACCGACACACGCCGATGGCCGAGCAACCCGACTCGCAACTCTATTCCGACGCCGAGTCCGAGCTCTTGCGCAATACCCTGGAGCAGCTGCGCCAGGAGGCGGAAGAGGAGATCAAACGGCTCAGCGCCCGGCTGGGCGAAGGCGACTTCGCGCCCAGCAGTCAGGTCGCGACCGCGACCGAACGGCTGGCGCTCCAGCAGGAGATGCTGCTGATGCAGCAGTCACTGGACGCCAAGGAACAGGCGCTCGATCACATCACCGTGGAATGCCGGCGGCTCGAGGATGCGATGGAGGACAAGCATCTGGCCCTGGAAGGACTCCGAAAGGAGCTCGACCGCAAGGAGCAGTCGCTCCTGGAGGCCCATACCGAGATCGACCGTCTGCGCCAGGAATTGCTGGAGGCCAGTCGCGCCGCCGAGCAGCGCGCGGCGGCGGCGCCATCCCAGCCGGTGATCGTGCGCGGAGGCAAGACGCCGCGCTGGCTGGTTCCGACCACGGGTCTGCTGGCCGTGCTCCTCACGGTGTCGGCGGTCGCCAACCTCTATTTGATGCGCGATCGTCCCGAGGCGCCCGCGCCCGACCGGAACACCCCTGTCGCGACTGCTCCGGTCGAGCGCCCGCCGGTCTCCAGTGTGCCATCCGGTCCCCGAACCGAATCGGCCCCTGAGACCAAGCCATCCGGGCCGCCCGCCGTCACCGGGACCACCCAGCCGCCGCGCATCCATCAGGATCGCCTCCGCGACGGCACCCCAGGGCCGGCGATGGTCGTACTCGCTGGCGGCACCTTCCGCATGGGCCACAACAGTCTCGGCGGCGAGGACTTCAGTCCGGCACGCTCGGTGAAAGTCGGCCCCTTCATGATGGCCGCCCACGAAGTCACCTTTCTGGAGTACGACCGCTTCGCCCGCGCGACCGGCCGCGAGCTGCCCGACGATCAGGGTTGGGGGCGCGGCACGCGCCCGGTGGTCGGCATCAGTTGGGAGGAGGCGCGCGACTATACGGCCTGGCTGGCCCGACAGACCGGCCGTCGCTATCGCCTGCCCAGTGAGGCCGAATGGGAGTTCGCCGCGCGCGCCGGAACCACCACCCCCTTCTGGTGGGGACAGAACGCCGACTCGAACCGTACCGTCTGTTTCGATTGCGGCAGCCAATGGGACAACCGTTCGACCGCCCCGGTGATGAGCTTCCCGGCCAACCCCTTTGGTCTCTACGAAACGGCCGGCAACGCCATGGAATGGGTCGCCGACTGTTACCGGGCGCGTTACCAGGACGCTCCGAACGATGGGCGCGCTCTGGTCTCGGGCGACTGCGCCAACCGGGTCGCTCGCGGCGGCGCCTTCAACAAGCCCGCCGACTCGATGCGCGCTTTCGTGCGTGCACGCTTCGCGCCCGATGCCAAGCTCAACATGCTCGGTTTCCGGGTAGCACGCGATCCCGGACCCACAGACCAGGATGCTTCGGGTCGACGCTGACTCCGGGTCGCGTCACGACGACCGATCCGCCGACACCCACGGATGTTCAATCCAGCGACAACGAGACCAGACCGCGCAGCACCAGATCGGGAATGGTCTCGCCGGGGCGATCGAGATAGGGGTACACACGCTCGGCGTCACCGCCCGTGAGGATGAATCTGGGGGATTCGCCCGCCGCATCGGCCAATCGGTCATGGAGCCGGCCGGCCAACGCGGCGATGGCGCCGAGACTGCCGGCGGCCACAGCCGTCGTGGTATCCGTGGCCCAGTCGACGTCGGTCGGTTCATACTCGACGCGCGGGATGTGAGTCCCCATGAGCAGACTGGTGCGCATCATCTCGACGCCGGGGAGGATGAGTCCGCCGAGATGACGCCCATCGGCCAGCAGCAGATCGAAGGTTGCGGCGCTGCCGGCATCCAGGATGAGCGTCGCCTGCCGGCGCTCGGCATGGGCGGCGATGAGCGCCAGCCAGCGGTCGACGCCAAAGCGCTCCGGGTGCTCGTAAGCAATGCAGACGCCGGCAGCCGACGGCGCCACGCGGACAAATTCCGGTTCGATCCGCCAGAGCGCGCGCGTCACCCGCTCCAGCGCCTCAGCGACCGCCGGCCCCCCGACATGGCTCACGACCACGCGCTCAGGCGGCGGGATCTGCTCCCAGGCCGCCAGAAGATCGAGCGGAATCGCCCCCGAGTGACGCGCGATCCGGACCGACCACTCGGCCCCTGAGCCATGCGCTGTCCAACGCAGATTGGTGTTGCCGATATCGATGAGTAGATTCATAAGTCGAGAGGATTCTATTGGGCTTGCGTTGACACTGGACGCAGACTGACCTCGCCGGCCTGGAAGGTGCGGCACCCCTCCGATGTCTCCAAGAGCAGTGAGCCATCCTCGCCCACGCCGGCGTGGACACCCTCGATGACCCGTTCGCCGATCAGCAGGCGCACCGGCTCGCCCAGATAGGCATCATGCGCACGCCAGCGGGTGAGAAAGGGCGACAACCCCTCGCGTCCATAGCGGTCGAGCGCCTCCAGCAGCGCCTCCAGCAGACGCGCGACCAGAGCATTGCGTCCGATCATAGCCGTGCCGAGCATGGTTTCGAGACTCGTCCAGGGCTGATCGATCGCGCTCCCCTGCCCGGCCGTCATGCGCAGATTGAGTCCGAGTCCGACCACCAGATGGCATGGCCCCTGAGACTCTCCCGCCACCTCCAACAACAGACCGGCGAGTTTGCGCCGCCGCCACAGCAGATCGTTCGGCCACTTGAGCGCCGGCCCCTCGGTCCCGAGTCCGTTCAAGGCATCGGCCAGTACGGCGCCGACCGCCAGACTCGCGCCGCCCAGATTGGACGGCGCGAATGGATAGCGCCACAGCAGCGAGAGATAGAGGTTGACCCCGAACGGCGAGACCCATTCACGCCCGCGCCGTCCACGCCCGGCCGTCTGACGCTCGGCCAGACAGACGCTCCCGGAGGGTGCTCCCCCGGCAGCCAGACGCATGAGTTCGCTATTGGTCGAGCCGATCAGCGGATGGATGTCGAGCCGGCTCAGACGCGCGCGTCCCGCGTCGGACAGAGCTTCGCGGATACGCTCGGCGTCGAGCAGTTCGAGCGGCGTGGCGAGCCGATAACCGCGCCCGCGCTCGGAGATCAGATCGAGTCCGAACGCCTCGGCCGTTTTGCGCAGCGTCTTCCAGACCGCCGCGCGGGTCAGCCCGAACTCGCGCGCGATGGCCTCGCCCGAGTGCGAGCGACCATCGGCCAGACGCCGGATCAAGGCAAGTTGGCGCTCATCCATCGGCGCTGACACTCGACAGCCAGGCGGCGCGTGCCTGTTTCACGCTGTCCGGGACATCCTCCAGCAGATTCAGCTCACAGGTATCCTCGGGAGCCGGCTGGGGCTGCGCGGTCAGGGTCAGCAGCTCGTCGCGCCGGAAGACGTGGAGGACGACAGACGCGCCGGCGGCGCGCGCGACCAGTGTCTCCAGATTGGCGGGTGTGACGCGCAGCCCATCGAGCGCCAGCAATTGATCGCCCGGCGCCAATCCAGCGCGCTCACCCGCGCCATCGCTGAGCACGTTCTGAATCAGGGTCTCACCCGAACGCAGACGAACCCCCAGCGTCGGCTTGGCCGTGACCGGCTCGAAGCGCTCGACATGGCCGCCGAGATCCTTGTCGCCGCGATTCGGACGCCAGCGCAGCGCCACGCCGACACTGGCCAGGAGTTCAGTCGGGTCCAGTTCAGCGGTCGAATCCAGCGCGCAGGCAAAGAAACCGCTCAGATCCAGTCCGCTGACGGCCGAGGCGATCGCCTCCACGCCCCGTTCCTCGACGCCGAGTCCGGTCCGTCCATGGACGCGCCACAGCTCGCGCATCACGTCGTCGAGCGAACAGGCGCCCTGAGTGTCGCGCCTGAGGGTCAGATCCAGCATCAGCGCCACCAGCGCCCCCTTGGCGTAGTAACTCACCAGGGCATTGGGTGCGTTCTCGTCGGGCTTGTAGAACTTGATCCAGGCATCGAAGCTGGACTCGGCCAACGTCTGGACACGCCGTCCGGGTGTGCGCGCCACGCGGGTCAGGGTCTGGGCGAGCAGCCCGAGATAGTCCTTCTCGCCAATACAGCCGGCGCGCACCAGCGCCAGCTCGTCGTAATAGGCGGTGATGCCCTCGAAGGCCCACAGCGTCCGGGTCGGCGTCTCGCGCTCCAGACTCGACTCGATCAGGGCGCGCGGCCGGATGCGCTTCACATGCCAGAGATGGAAGTATTCGTGACTGCACAACCCCAGAAAGCGCTTGTAGCCCTCGGTGGGCGTGTCCTCCCCCGGCTGGGGCAGATCGTCACGGACACAGAGCAGACTGGTCGAATAGCGATGCTCCAGCCCGCCATAGCCCTCGCCCAGCACAGTGACCAGGAACAGATAGCGATCGATGGGCAGCTCACCGAAGAGCGCAGCGTGTTCGGCGCAGACGCGCGTCAGATCGTCGAGCAGGCGCCGCTCGTCGAGCCGATGCCGTCCGGTGATGGCGAACCGATGGGGAACGCCGGACACACGGAACGCCAGCTCACGGAAGCGCCCCATCTCGACCGGATGGTCGATCAGATCTTCATAGTCGTCGGCGCCATAGAGACCGAAGCCACGGGGATCGACGTCGAGCGGCTCAAGGCTGGTGGCCAGACGCCAGTCGTCACAGGACTCGTCACCGGGCGGCAGGAGTTCCAGCCGACAGGGACGGTCATCCTGTCCATGCACACGTAACAGCAGCGCCGGACCATTGAAATAGGCATGGGTCGTGTCGAGATGCGCGCCGCGTACCGAGAGATCCCAGGCGAAGACGCGATAGCGAATCCGGCATGGCCCGGCGACAGCCCCAAGCGTCCAGGTCTGCTTGTCGCGCTTGTCGAGCGTGACGGGCTGGTCACACGCATCGAACGCGGATATCGCGACGATGTTGCGCGCGAAGTCGCGGATCATGTAGCTGCCTGGAATCCAGGCCGGCATGGAGAGTATGAGCGCGCCTTCGGATGGGGGGTCGACCAGGATCTCGACCTCGAACAGATGGGCCTGAGGCGAGACCGGACAGACGCGATAAAGCAGCGTGGAATTAGACGAGGCGGAGTGGGTCATTCAGCGGCATCCGGTGACAGGAATCGAATGCCGTAACGGTAACAGATCGAAATCGCTTTTTTAAACCGCGTCTGGAGTATGGGCGGCGGTGCCGGTCGACACCGCACCAGACGCGGTCAGCAGGTGCTTACCAGCGCGGTCCACGGCTGGCCGGGCGCTCACCACGCGGCTTGGCCTGGTTGACCTTCAGGTTGCGGCCCTTGAGCGGAGTCTCGTTGAGACCCTTGATCGCGGCATCGGCTTCGGAGTTGTTCGGCATCTCGACGAAGCCGAAGCCCTTGGAGCTACCAGTGAACTTGTCCGTGATCAGGTTCACGCTGGAGATTTCACCGTAGGCACCGAAGGCATCGCGAAGCTCGTCCTGGGTGACGCTGTAGGCCAGGTTGCCGACATAGATATTCATCGTTCAGATTCCGTGGAAAGCGCATTGAAGAGAGTGAGAAAACAGTCGAAAAATCAATGCACAACTAATTCGACAGTCTTGGCTCCGGGTGCCGGAGCGAAGCTTGGGAGGTGGTCCGTTCCTCGCGTTGAGGAGGACGATACGGCAAGACCGGAGCGCGGTATATCCGTAAAGATACACAGGTCTCGGTGACAGGCTGGCGCGCGGGTGAAATGTGAGGAGGTCAGTACGAGCGAACGCGGTTCGTTGGATTCGGTATCCAGACATCGATCACGAACCGCGTCCGAGGCAGAGGCAGAGGTCAGAAATGACTGCACCGGATATCACGAGCCGACGTCATACTGAGGACGTCGCGCGTGGCAGTCGTTTCAGCCCTCGACCAGTCGCAGCGAGTTGGCCTTGAAGGCTTCGCGGTCTTCCTTGGAATTCGGATCATAGCCCTGCTGGGCCATCTTTTCCTTCATCCAGCCCGGCAGAACACCGCGCGAATAGACGTTTTCAGGATTGTCCGGATCGACATAACGGCGGTACTGACGATCACTGACGAGCTTGCGGCGACGGCGCAGAACCAGATTCATGATCTCTTCCGGATCATAGCCATTGTCGAGAATGATGTTTCGGATCTGTTCGACGACCGCGCCCTTGCCTTCCTCGCGCTTGTCCTTGAGCAGCTTTTCGAGCTGAGCTTTCTTGTTATCGGCTTCTTCCAGCTGACGCTGGATTTCTTCGAGGCTGAGATTGGAATGTTCCACTCGTATGTCTCCTGGTGGTGAATAGCTTGATGACTTCGGTGTCATGGAATCATGACAGCGATGCCGCTATTTTATTACAAAGTGGAATGAATATTCTAGATCAGCCTGAAAATATTCAGGCCACATCCTGACGCGTCAGGAACATGGCATCACCATAGCTGAAGAAGCGATAACGCTGGTCGATGGCATGGCGGTAGGTTTTCATGATTTCGGAATACCCCGAAAAGGCCGCCACCAACATTAGCAGAGTCGATTCGGGTAAATGGAAATTCGTAATCATGGCGTCGACAACCTTGAAACGATAACCGGGCCGAATGAAAAGCCGGCTCTCGCCCTGAAAAGGTCTGAGTATCCCATCGGTCGCCGCTGTTTCCAGGCTTCTGACACTGGTGGTACCCACGGCAATGACACGCCCGCCCAATTGACGTGTCCGTTCGATTCGTTCACACACCGTCTCGTCGACTTCGAGCCATTCGGAATGCATGTGGTGGCGTTCGAGATCGTCTTCGCGCACCGGCTGAAACGTTCCGGCACCGACATGCAGTGTGATCTCGGCGCGTGCGACTCCGAGCGCATCGAGCCGCGCGAGCATCGGCTCGTCGAAATGGAGCGCCGCCGTCGGTGCCGCGACCGCGCCCGTGCGACGCGCGAAGACGGTCTGATAGCGGGATTCATCGAGCACTTCGTCCGGACGCTGGATATAGGGTGGCAGCGGCATATGACCATGCCGCGCCATCTGCTCGCCGAAGTCGCTTTCAAGCGCGCGCAATCGGAACAGATCGCCCTCGCGACCGACGACCGACAACCAGGCTCCATCAGTCACGCGAATACGACTGCCCGGCTTGGGTGATTTGCTGGCGCGCACATGAGCCAGAGCCTCGCGCGCGTCGAGCAGACGTTCGATCAGGATCTCGACCTGTCCGCCCGTCTCTTTGTGGCCGAACAGACGGGCGCGCATCACCTGGGTGTTGTTGAAGATCAGCAGGTCATGGGGTTTGAGCAGGCTCGGCAGATCGGTGAACATCCGATCGCGTGGCGGGGTCTGCGAACCGTCGAGCACCAGCAGGCGCGAACCTGAGCGTTCGGGCAGTGGATGTTGGGCAATGAGTTCGGCGGGAAGTTCATAATGGAAATCGGAGCGGCGCATCGGCATCATTCTATGACAAACAGAGGCCGCTAGGATATGCCGGATTCAAGTCGATCGACCATTTTCCGCACCTGGCCCGTAAAAAAACCGGCTGCGGATGCGCGGGTGCGGCCTCTCACACTCGACAATACAGGATCTCGAAATACACAATGATCAAACTTGGTCTGGACCGCCTGCTCGAAAATCCGGAACTGCGCAAACCGCTCTGGGGGCGGCGTGTGGCGCTGCTCGGCCATCCGGCCTCTATGACCCGTCACGGACATCATGCGCTCGATGCGCTCATGGCGCTGAAAGAACTCGATATCGTCGCGGCCTTCGGCCCCCAGCATGGGATGCGCGGCGACAAACAGGACAACATGATCGAGACCCCGGACGAGATCGATCCACGGCATGGAATTCCTGTCCATAGCCTGTATGGCGAGGTGCGCGAACCGACCCCCGCCATGCTCGACGGCTTCGATGTCCTGCTGATCGATCTGCAAGACATCGGCACGCGCATCTACACCTATGTCACGACCCTGGTCTATCTGATGCGCGCCTGCGCCGCGCACGGCAAGACGCTCTGGATCCTGGACCGGCCGAATCCGGCCGGACGACCGATCGAGGGCAGTCTGCTGGAACCGGGTTGGGAGAGCTTCGTCGGCGCCGGTCCCATCCAGATGCGCCATGGTCTGACGCTGGGCGAACTGGCCAAATGGTTCGTCGCCCATCTGAACCTGGATCTCGATCTGCACGTGGTGGCGATGGAGGGCTACCGTCCGAATGAAGCCCCTGGTTATGGCTGGCCGGTGCTGGAGCTGTCCTGGGTCAATCCCAGCCCCAATGCCTCCAGTCTCAACATGGCGCGCTGTTTTCCGGGAACCGTGCTCCTGGAGGGCACCACCCTCTCGGAGGGACGCGGCACCACCACGGCGCTCGAACTCGTCGGCGCGCCCGACCTGGACACGGACCGGCTACTCGTGCGCATGGAGCGTGAACGCACCGACTGGCTCCAGGGCGCGCTCATCCGCCCGTGCTGGTTCGAGCCGACCTTTCACAAACACGCCGGTCAGCGGTGCGCCGGTTTCCAGATCCATACCGACAACGCCGACTATCGGCACGCGCATTTCAAGCCCTATCGCCTGATCGCGCTCCTGTTCAAGTGTATCCGGCTGGAACATCCCAACTATCCGCTCTGGCGTCACTTCCACTACGAATACGAGACCGAGCGGCTGGCCATCGATCTGCTCTCGGGCGGTACCTTCCTGCGTGAATGGGTCGACGATCCGGCCGCCGGCCCCGAGGATCTGGAGCAGCGTCTGCAACCGGACGAGGCACACTGGGCCGAAGCGGTCAGACCATTGCTGCTCTACGCTTGAGCACACGCCCGAGTCTCGACCCGACCACTGAAATCGTGGTTTCCTTCCAGCTCGCTGCCAACCGCTCAAGCCATGGAGATGCCCCGTGTCCTTCATCAAGCCCAGTTTCAGGCCCTGGCTGGCCCTGTCGCTCATCGTCCTCGCCGTCCTCACGCTCCCGGCGCCCCCGGTCGAGGCGGCTGAGCGGCCCAAGATCGGACTGGCGCTCTCCGGCGGCGGCGCGCGCGGTGCGGCCCATGTCGGGGTACTCAAGCTGATCGAGGAGCTGGGCATTCCGGTCGACTACGTGGCCGGCACCTCGATGGGCTCTATCGTCGGCGGACTCTATGCCATGGGGCTCTCACCCGACGAAATCGAACAGACCATTGAGGAGATCGACTGGGACGGCATTTTCCAGGACGAGGCCGAACGCGAGGAACGGCGGATGCGCCGCAAGCTGGAGGATCGCAACTATCTGGTCAAGGCGCGACCCGGCGTGCAGGAACGCGAGCGCAAGGTGAATCTGGTCCCGGCGCTCATCCAGGGCCAGAAACTGGAGCTGGCCTTACGCAAGTACAGCCTGCCAGCCAGCCGCATCCGGGATTTCGACGACCTGCGCATCCCCTTCCGCGCCGTGGCCACGGATGTCGTGACCGGCGAAGCGGTCGTCCTCGGCGAGGGCGATCTGGCCACGGCCATGCGCGCCAGCATGGCCGTGCCGGCGGTCTTCGCGCCGGTCGAGATCGGCGACCGGCTGCTCGTCGACGGCGGGCTGGCGATGAACATGCCGGTGAGCGTAGTGCGCCAGATGGGCGCCGACATCGTCATCGCCGTCGACGTCGGCGGTCCGCGACGCGAGCGCGAGGAGATCTCCAACGTCCTGACCATGCTCGATCAGATCGCCAGTCTCGTGACCTGGCGCAACACCCAGGAGCAGATCGCCACGCTCGGCGGACGTGATCTGCTGATCACACCGGCACTCGGACACGAGGTGCTGGCGAGCGACTTCGACAAGATGCTCCAGGCCATCGCCATCGGCGAGCGCGCCGCCGAGGATGCACGCCCCGAACTGGCCCGGCTCGCCCTGCCGAGCGCCCAGTATGCCGCCTATCGTGAACGCCATCAGCCGGCGCCCTACACGCGCCCGACCATCCGCGCCGTGCGCATCGAGAACCACTCGCGGCTCTCGGACCGCCTCATCAGCGAGCGCCTGGACGTCGAGCCCGGCGACCGGCTCGATCCGGCGGCCCTGGAGCATCAACTGGCCAGCATCTACGATCAGGACAACTTCGAGTCGGTGCGCTATCACCTGGAGGATCAGACCGACGCCGAAGCCACCCTGGTGGTCACGGCACGCGAAAAATCCTGGGGCACCAGCTCGCTCCAGGGCGGGCTGGAATTTTCCTCGACCACGGGCGGCGATTCGCGCTTCAACATCGGCCTGGCCTACACCATGGCACCGCTCAATGCGTTCAACGGCGAATGGCGCACCCAGTTCCAGCTGGGCGAGGAACCCGGCCTCTACACCGCCCTCTATCAGCCCCTCGACCCTCTGGAGAAATGGTATGTGATGGCCGGCCTGGGCTATCTGAACGACAACCTGGTGATCTTCGATCCCGAGGCTCACAGCAAACCGATCGCCGAATATCAGCTCACGCGCGCGGGCGGCGCCCTGGAGTTCGGACGCAACCTCGACACCTGGGGCCGCCTGGGATTGAGATATGCCCGCTTCGATGGACGCGCCGAGCAACGCATCGGCGCCGCGTTCTATCCGGACTATGACTTCGATGCCGGCGAACTGAGCCTGAGATTCAGTGTCGACGAACTCGACAGCCTGACCTTCCCTCGCCACGGCTGGTCGCTCGATGCGCAGGTGCTCACCTCGCGCGGCGAGCTGGGCGCCTCGCACGACTACGACCAGGGCAGCCTGAGCTGGCTGCACGCCCAGAGCTGGGGCCGCAACAGTCTCCTGACCGGGCTGACACTGGCCGGGAGCTTCGGCGGCGAGGCCCCGCCTCAGTCCTACTATCGGCTGGGCGGCTTTCTCAACCTTTCGGGCTTCAATCAGAACGAACTCTCGGGCGCCAATCTCGGTCTGGCGCGCGCCATCTATCTGCGCGATCTGGGTACCGGCCTCGTCAAAACCTATGCCGGCGGCTCGCTGGAGGTCGGCAACGTCTGGGACGAGCGTAGCGACATCGATTGGGACAGCCTGCGCCTCGGCGGGAGTCTCTTCGTCGGTGCCGACACCTTCATCGGACCGCTCTATCTCGGTTATGGTCAGGCCGACAGCGGCAATGGCGCGCTCTATCTGTTCCTCGGACGTCCCTGGGGCAATCAGCAGGATGGCCTGAGCGGAGCCTATTGAGGCGAGCGACCGAAACTCAGACTCACCCGCAACCCCGGCTCATTGTCCGAGAGTTCGATGTGCGCGCGGTGGAGTGCGACGACAGCCTGCACCAGACTCAGCCCCAGCCCGCTGCCCGGCGTGGCACGGCTGTCGTCGACACGGAAGAAACGCCTGAACACCTGTTCACGGAACTCGGGGGCGATACCTGGACCATCGTCGGCAACCAGCACCCGCGCCAGCCCATCCGCCGAATCGACCGCGAGCTGGATGTGGCCGCCGGGCTGGGTGTATTTGATGGCGTTGTCGACCAGATTGGCCATGACCTGGAACAGCAGATCGCGATCGCCCTCGACGACGATCGAGGACGCTCCGGCCGTCCAGTCGAGCCGCTGGTCGCGTTCGGCAGCCAGCGGTTCGTAGAGTTCGACCAGATCCTCGATCAGCGGCACGAGATCGACGGGGCCAAAGGCCGCGCGCCGGCTGCCGGACTCCAGACGCGCGATGCGCAGCAGGGCGTTGAAGGTCGCGAGCAGTTCCTCGGCATCGGCGATCGCCTCCTCGGCCAGCAGACGTGACTCGCTCGACCCGGCCAGGGCGGCAGCCAGCAGTTCGAGCTTGTTGCGCAGCCGGGTCAGGGGTGTGCGCAGATCATGGGCGATGTTGTCCGAGACCTGACGCACGCTGGCCATGAGCGCCTCGATGCGCTCCAGCATCCGGTTGAGTCCATCGGCGAGCCGGTCGAAGTCGTCGCCGCTGCCGCTGAGCGGAATACGGCGCGTCAGATCGCCCTCCATGATCTCGCGGCTGGTCTGGTTGATCGCGTCCAGCCGCCGGGTCAGGGTGGCGCTCATCAGCCAGGCCCCCGCGAGCGCCAGCGCCAGCGTGATCGCCAACCCCCAGGTCAGGGCATCCAGGATCAGATAACGGGTCGCCTCCAGATCGCGGATATCGCGCCCGACCAGCAGCATCAGACCGCTGCGCAACAGAAAGACCTGAGCGCGCGCCTCGTGCTCGTCGGTGTGATCCGTGCCCCATTCGCGCAGCCGGAAACGAATCCAGCCGTTGGCATCGGGCGATTCGGACGGCCAGCGATCCAGATTGCCGACGACGCGCTCGAAGCGCTCGTCGACCAGCAGATAGACGCTCGCCCCGACCGGATCGCTCGCCACCCGTTCGCTGATGAGCGCTGTCAGACCAACCAGCCCACGGCGGCGATACTGCTCGGCCAGGCCACGAATCTCGGCCTCGATGGTCTCTGTGGTCTGGCGGTCCATGTAGCCGGCGGTCGACCAGTAGATGAAGCCGAGCAGGATGCCCACCGAGCCGGCGAGCAACAGCACATAGAGCAGCGCCAGCCGGAAGATGGAGCCGCGCGGAACGCGCGCGAGTCGGGCGCGTAGCCGGAGCGCCGGGACGGCGACCCTCACCCGGCCTGCAACCTGTAGCCGGCGCCGCGCACCGTCTGCAACAGCGGCGGATCGAAGTCTTTGTCGATCTTGCCGCGCAGGCGGCTGATGTGGACGTCGATGACGTTGGTCTGGGGGTCGAAGTGATAGTCCCAGACCTGTTCGAGCAGCATGGTGCGGGTGACGACCCGTCCGGCGTGGCGCATCAGGCACTCCAGGAGCCGGAACTCGCGCGGCTGGAGTTGGATGGACTGACCCGCGCGCGTGACCTCGCGCTTGAGCAGATCCATCTCCAGATCGCCCACGCGCAGACGGGTCTCGGGAGCCTCGGCCGCGCCGCGACGCAACAGCGCCTCGACGCGCGCCTGGAGCTCAGAGAAGGCAAAGGGCTTGATCAGATAGTCGTCGCCCCCGGCGCGCAGCCCCTCGACCCGATCGTCGACATCGCCGAGTGCGCTCAGAAACAGCACCGGGGTGCGATTGCCCGAGGCACGAAGAGTTCGCACGATCGCCAGCCCGTCGAGTCCGGGCAGCATACGATCCAGGATGAGGACGTCATAGTCGCTGCCGGCGGCCATCAGCAAGCCCTCGCGTCCATCGGCCGCGCGATCGACCACGGCACCCGCCTCGATGAGTGCCTTGCGCAGATAGTCGGCCATTTGCGGATCGTCCTCGACCAGCAGGATGTGCATCGTCTTGGTGCCCTCTCTGTCATGCGTTCAAGCCGTCATCAGTGCAGCAGTGACGAAGACCCCACATCCACCGCGCTCGACGCGCAGTATCAGGATTGAACCTTGCGTCAAGATTGACGACTGCTTAACTTTTGTTCAGATAGACCAGAATGGCCGCGAACATTCTGACCGAAGGCGAGGCAGAATCCGGCCTGCCGTTTAGGGTAGGCCGGATCGACTGAAGCTAGAGACAGTTCGGGAAGCAGGTCAGGTTCCGCCAATCGGTGTTCAAAAAACGATTGTTATACAGCATGTCGTGCAACCAATCTGTATAAAGCACACCCATTGCTGAATCTTCCTCGAAGTAATTGGTCGTCGGAAAGAGAGAAGACGCCTCGTCCAGGAGCAGATGTATATGCCCCTGACCCGCCCCGAGATAATATCGATAGTTGGGAGCCTGCAGCGCGGTACTCACCATCGCCCAACGTGCTTTCGGACTCCACTCCAAGAGATCCAAGAGCAGAAGCTCGTTCTGAGTTGGCTCCACGAAGGGATCATAGGTTCCCTGATCCACCGCTTTCATCGTCCAGTAGACGATCGACTGCACGAGATCGTAGGCGGCAGTCGACTGTGATAGACGGGTATCGCGATAGCGACGTGCAACGGTCTTGATCGCCGTCACCCAGAGTGAACTGGCATCGAGGTCTGGGATTGCGGCTAACGATGGGTGGAGATTTTGCCTGGCATTCCAGACACCTGGATCCGTCTTGGACGGCCCGAACGCCCGATCCACAAAACCATTCGTCAGCACACCATTCGAAGAATCGATGATGATCGAGTAGTCAGCTCCCTCTGCGTCGAGAGACTCACGAATCACCGGAAAATTCAATAGCGCCCCGTAGCCGCCGGCACTCGACCCGGCTACCGTGATTTCGCCGAAATCATTGATCGAGAGATGACTTCGAATCCAGGTTAAAGCCGCAAGCAGGTTGTCGAATCCACGATGGTGGATCGTACGGCTAGACGGCGCTGTTTGCACTCCGGCTTCAGACGGCAAGGTGTAATCATAGTTCGTATCACTCGAGCCTATATGTACATCCCCTGTGCAATAGGGAATGTAGACCTTGACGAATCTGGCATAGGGATTGTCGAGTCTCGTCGTCAGGATGCCGCCTGCACCCGAACCATCCACGTCTGCCGAGAGGACATCGAGCGATTCCGCCGTCTCCCAAATCGATCCATAGTAGGTCGGGCTGTCGGTCTGAGCCGAGCCGACACAGGTCGCAGCGTCCCAACAGGCTCCGCCACCGGCAAAATACAGCAGCAGACCCTCAGCACTCTCGGGTTCGTCGACGAAGAACGAAAACGTGTCCCCCTGCGAGCAGGCCGGAAAACGCTCGATGCCATTCTCGTCGGTAAAAGAACTCGCTGAAATCGTCGTCCACGCAGCCGATACGTTCGCGGCCATCATCAAGAACGTGGCCAGCACCAATGACCGTCCAGGCATTACACGACACATTGCCATACTCCTTATCTATTGAGGTTTGACTGCGGATTCCAAACAGGCACGATCCAAACCATCAGTCCTTAATCCTCGGAGCATCCAAAACCCAAGGACCGAGCTATCATAGCCCATCGCCGATCGGGGTTCATGCCGCCTCCGATGCCTCATCCGATCAAGACTGCCTATGGATCTCACCGCTTGCTGCTCATGCCAAACCCTGCACCGTTGATCCGACGCGGCCGTCCGGATACGCCCCGACCGTCCTGCTCACGCCCTCCGAGTCGCTGCGCCGCACGTTCGGTACCAAACCGAGGTACGACCGCTCGCCGACACCTGGCAAGCACGGTCACACACCAGCCCATAGTCCACCACTGACACATCCCCATGAATCGCTCCGTCAACTTCGTCATTCCGATCCTGATCGCTGTCCTCACGATCTCGGCCTGGTGGATCCTGAACCGCCCCAACGAGGAACCGGCCTGGCCGACCCGCATCCAGGGCTTCTCCTTCTCGCCCATGCGCGCCGACGACGACCCGAGCCAGAAACGCTTTCCCTCGGTCGAGGACATCGACGCCGATCTGGCCCTGCTCAAAGGCCGTGCCCATGCCGTGCGCTCCTACACCGTCGAGAGCACCCTGGCCGAGATCCCGCGACTGGCCGCCCAGTACGACCTGAACGTCACGCTCGGCGCCTGGATCGGCGACGATCCCGAGGCCAACGAGGCCGAACTCGGGCGTCTGCGCGAGATTCTGTCCAAGGGGTATCGCAATCTGGTGCGGGTCATAGTCGGCAACGAGGCCATCCTGCGCGACGACGTCGAGGTCATGGAGCTGGTCGCCTATCTGGATCGGGTGCGCCAGTTCACCTGGCTGCCGGTCAGCACCGCCGAGCCCTGGCACGTCTGGCTCAAGTATCCCAAGCTCGTCGAGCATGTGGATTTCATCACCATCCATCTGCTGCCCTACTGGGAGGGCGTGCCGCTGGATCAGGCGGTCGACTACGCCATCAGTCGCTACAACCAGGTCAAGGAGGCCTATCCGAACAAACCGATCATCATCGGTGAGGTCGGCTGGCCGAGCAACGGACGGCGCAATCGCGGCGCCGAGGCGTCCCTGGCCAATCAGACCCGCTTCCTGCGCCGCTTCCTGGCCGCCGCCGAGTCCGAGCACTATGTCTATTACGTCATGGAGGCCTTCGACCAGCCCTGGAAGCTCAGGACCGAGGGCGCGACCGGCACCTACTGGGGCGTCTACGATACCAACCGCGAACCCAAGTTCGACTTCACCGAACCCGTGGTGCGCATCCCGCAGTGGCGTGAGCTGGCGGGGCTGTCGGTGGTCATGGGCGTGTTGCTGCTGGCCTTCCTCTATCGCGACAGCTCGACGCTCTCCAAGCGCGGCAAGGGCTTCCTGGCGCTCATCACCTACGCCATCTCGACGGCGGCGGTGTGGATCGTCTACGACTACACGCGCCAGTACATGACCCCGGCGACAGCCATCGTCGGACTGCTGCTGCTGATCGGCGGGGTCGGCGTGATCGTGCTGCTGATGGCCGAGGCGCACGAATGGGCCGAGTCGGTCTGGCTGCGCCGCTGGCGCCGGCCCTTCCCGCTACGCTCGATGCCCGATGACCGGCTCCCCTTCGTCTCGGTGCACGTGCCCGCCTACAACGAACCGCCCGAATTGCTCAAGGAGACGCTCGACGGTCTGGCTGCGCTCGATTATCCGCACTTCGAGGTGCTGGTGATCGACAACAACACCAAGGATCCGGCCGTCTGGGAGCCGGTGCGCGATTATTGCGCCCAGCTCGGCGAGCGCTTCCGTTTCTTCCACGTCGACCCGCTCGCCGGCTACAAGGCCGGGGCGCTCAACTTCGCCCTGCGTCACACCGACCCGCGCGCGGACGTCGTGGCCGTGATCGATGCCGACTACATCGTGCGTCCGCCGTGGCTGCGTCATCTGGTGCCCGCCTTCGGCGATCCCGAGGTGGCCATCGTCCAGGCGCCGCAGGACTATCGCGACGCACATCAGAATGCCTTCAAGGCCATGTGCATGGCCGAATATCGCGGTTTCTTCCATCTCGGCATGGTCACGCGCAACGAGCGCAACGCCATCATCCAGCACGGCACCATGACCATGATCCGGCGCCAGACGCTCGATGCCGTCGAGGGCTGGGCCGAGTGGTGCATCACCGAGGACGCGGAACTGGGTCTGCGGCTGTTCGAGGGTGGTCACAAGGCGCTCTACATCCCCTGCACCTATGGTCAGGGTCTGATGCCGGACACCTTCGCCGACTTCCGCAAGCAGCGCTACCGCTGGGCCTATGGCGCGGTGCGCATCCTGCTGCACCATCGGCGCGAACTGCTCGGGTTGCGGGGTACCTCGCTTTCGCTCGGTCAACGTTATCACTTCGTCGCCGGCTGGCTGCCCTGGTTCGCCGACGGCTTCAACCTGCTGTTCAACTTCGCCGCGCTCGCCTGGTCGGTGGCCATGGTCATGGCTCCAGACACCGTCACCCCGCCCTACATGACCATCGCCCTAGTGCCGCTGGTGCTGTTTGTGTTCAAGATGTCGAAGAGTCTGTTTCTGTACCGGCGCCGGGTCACGGCCACGCTGCGCCAGAGTCTGGCCGCCGGGCTGGCGGGGCTGGCGCTCTCGCACACCATCGCGCGCGCCATGTTCGGGGGCTTGGTGACGGGCAAGCTCGGCTTCTTCCGCACGCCCAAGATGGCCGAGGCGCCGGCGGTGATCCGTGCCCTGGCCGATGCGCGCGAGGAGGCGCTGCTGGCTTTTGCCTTCCTGTTCGCAGCGGTGTCGGTGATGCAGCGCGATGATGCCTTCATGCTCGATGTGCGCATCTGGGTCGCGGTGCTGGTAGTGCAGGCCATTCCCTATCTGGCGACGGTACTGGTGTCGCTGATGAGTGCCTGGACGCATCTGTCGGCCAATCTGGTCGGTCCGATGTCGGACATGGATTGCCGGGAGGCCAATGGAGTGGATCAACCTGTGAGCCGGGAGGCATGACAGACCGACTCATACACTAATCGCTATTTTCGGCCGATTCAGGGTTTACCCCATATAGGGTTTTCACCTAGACTGGCGCCTTTCTTAAGTCAGAGAAGGGTTTTATCGCACCTCATCGTTTCGGTGCGCCCTTCGAAAACAAGAGGTTGGCTCCATGAAGAAGACGCTCATCACAGCCGGCCTGCTGGCGGGGCTTATGCCCTTCGCCGGCAGTGCCACGGCCAATAGCGGAATCGGTCATGTCCAGAAAGGCATCGCATCCTTCTATCACGACAGTCTGCACGGTCGCAAAACCGCCAGCGGACAGGTCTACAACAAACATCGCCTGAGCGCCGCACACAAGACATTGCCGCTCGGCACCAAAATCCAGGTCACGGACGCCAAGACCGGACGCAGCATCGTCGTCCAGGTCAATGATCGCGGTCCCTTCGTCAAGGGCCGCATCGTCGATCTCTCCAAGGAGGCGGCCAGGGAACTCGGCATCGTCGATCGCGGCGTCGCGCGGGTCAACCTCAAGGTCTTGAGCACGCCGCAACAGGGCGGTTGAAGCCTGCGTAGGGTACGCATGGCGTACCCTACTCCCACCACAACATCCAGGTCGCGCGGACGCGACCGACCTCCCCCCAGTCTCAAGGCGCCGGATTCGGCTGCTTGGTGTGGATCGACTCGATCCCGGCGATCACTGCATCGTCGAGCGTCAGGTCGAGACTGCCGATGTTGCTCTCCAACTGCGTGAGCGTCGTAGCTCCGATGATGTTGGCCGTGACGAAGGGCCGACTCGTGACCCAGGCCAGCGCCATCTGCGCCGGATCCAGACCATGCAGCTCGGCCAAGGCGACGTACTCGGCCGTGGCGCGCTCAGCCTCGCCGTTGGAATAGCGGCTGAAGCGTTCGAACAAGGTGATACGCCCGTCCGCCGGACGCCGGCCGTTGAGATACTTGCCCGAGAGCACACCAAAGGCCAGCGGCGAATAGGCCAGCAGCCCGCACTGCTCGCGAATGGCGATCTCGGCCAGACCGACCTCGAAGCTGCGGTTGAGCAGGTTGTAGGGGTTCTGGATGCTGACCATGCGCGGCAGGTCGTAGCGCTCGGCGAGTGCCAGATAGCGCATCAGCCCCCAGGGCGTCTCGTTGGAAACGCCGATCTGACGCACCTTGCCGGCCTTGACCAGATCGGCCAGAACTTCGAGCGTCTCCAGTAGCGGCACGCTGTCGCTGTCGTCGACCGGCTCATAACCGAGCTTACCGAAAAAGTTGGTCCGGCGATCCGGCCAATGAAGCTGGTAGAGATCGATCCAATCGGTCTGGAGCCGCTTGAGACTGGCATCGATCGCCGCCTCGATATTGGGCCGGTCGAGCCGGTTCGTCCCGCCCCGAATGTGCGGCAGCCAGTCGCCCGGACCCGCGACCTTGCTCGCCAGCACCACCCGATCCCGACAGCCGCGCGACTTGAGCCAGGTGCCGATGTAGGCCTCGGTCAGGCCCTGAGTCTCGGCCATGGGCGGCACCGGATACATCTCGGCCGTGTCGATGAAGTTGATCCCGACGGCGAGCGCCAGATCCAGTTGAGCATGGGCCTCGGACTCGCTGTTCTGCTGTCCGAAGGTCATGGTGCCCAGACAGAGTGCGCTCACGTCGATGTCCGAACGGCCGAGACGTCTGTATTGCATGGCGGTTGCCCTCCAGTGGTGGAATTCCGAAAACTGAGAAAAATTAAAAACCTAAACTCTGTCGGTGTCGAGTTCGACGGTCTGACGTGCCGACCCGGCGCGGGCTTGATCCTCGGTCATGGGGCCGGATGCACTTCAGCGCGAGTGAAAAACGGCTCGGCATGGGGTAGAGTTGACGACTTTCCGATCATCCTCATCCACAACACAAATATCCTGATCCTGGCGCCGGTGTTCGGACCGAGCCGGGTTCATCTGGAGGACACACCATGCCGGCTGATCTGATCGCACCCTCCATCCTTTCGGCGAATTTCGCCAGGCTCGGCGAAGAGGTCGACAACGTCCTCGCTTCAGGGGCCGACATCGTGCACTTCGATGTCATGGACAATCACTATGTTCCCAACCTGACCATCGGCCCGCTGGTGTGCGAGGCGCTGCGCAAGCATGGCGTCACCGCCCCCATCGATGTGCATCTGATGGTCAAGCCGGTCGACCGCCTCATCCCCGATTTTGCCAAGGCGGGCGCGACCTACATCACCTTCCATCCGGAAGCGAGCGAGCACGTCGACCGCACCCTGCAACTCATCCGCGACTCGGGCTGCAAGTCCGGTCTGGTGTTCAACCCGGCAACGCCCCTGACCTATCTCGACTATGTACTGGAGAAGGTCGACATGATCCTGCTGATGTCGGTCAACCCCGGCTTCGGCGGTCAGAGCTTCATTCCCTCGGCGCTCGACAAGCTGCGCGAGGTGCGCGAGATCATCGACGACTCGGGACTCGACATCCGGCTGGAGATCGACGGCGGCGTCAAGGCCGACAACATCGCTGAGATCAAGGCGGCCGGGGCCGACACCTTCGTTTCCGGCTCGGGCATCTTCGGCCAGGGCCGCGACTCCGACCCCAATCGTTACGACAGCATCGTCGCCGAAATGCGCCGCGCACTCGCCCGTGTCGATCGCTGATCCTGCCCGCTCGATTCCGGAGTCCGTGTCCATGTCGCTGTTGCAGCCGAAAATGATCCTGATCGACCTCGATGGAACCCTGGTCGACAGTGTTCCGGATCTGACCTATTGCGTCGACGCCATGATGGAGCGTCTGGTGCGCCGCGCCCTGATCGGTCGGCTCGACGGCGAGCCGGACGAGACCGACTATCAGCGCGCCTATCCGATCTTTCTCGAACTCTACGCCGAGAACACCTTCAACCGCTCGCAGATCTATCCGGGCGTGCGCGAAGGACTGGAGTTCATGCGAGACGCGGGCTATCCGCTCGGCTGCGTCACCAACAAGGCCGCGCGCTTCACCGAGCCGCTGCTCCAGCATCTCGGGATCCATGACTTCTTCGGCATCGTCATCAGCGGCGACACCCTGCCGCGTAAGAAGCCCGATCCGCTGCCGCTGATCCATGCCGCCGGTCACTTCGGCGTCAAGCCGGAGGCGTCGCTGATGATCGGCGACTCGGTGAGCGATGTGAACGCGGCACGCGCGGCCGGGTTCAGGATCATCTGTACCAGCTACGGCTACAACCACGGAGTCGATATCCGCGAGTCCGACCCGGACGCGGTGATCGATTCGTTCGTCGAGCTGCGCGAGCTGCTGGCGAGCTGAGGACCGCAGGATCAGGAGCAGGCAGACGATGGGATTCCGGTTCGATTCGAGTCTGGGAGGGGACATGAGATCCAGGCGATGGCGACGCTGAGGTCGCGTTCATAACCCCAGTCCTTATCCCAGCGTCCGGAGATCCCGATGACCCCCAAGACCTTCAACGCCCTCGCCGAGCAGGGCTACAACCGCATTCCAGTCGCCTGCGAGGTGCTCGCCGACCTCGAAACTCCGCTGAGCGTCTATCTCAAGCTGGCCAAGGGGCCGTATTCCTATCTGTTCGAGTCGGTGCAGGGCGGCGAGAAATGGGGCCGGTACTCCATCATCGGCCTGCCGGCACGTACCGTCATCAAGATTCGCGGTCGTCTGATCCAGGTCGAGCGCGACGGTCAGGTGATCGAGTCGACCGAGAGCGCCGATCCGCTGGCCTGGATCGAACAGTACCAGAGCCGGTTCCAGGTTGCCGAGATCGAAGGTCTGCCGCGCTTCACCGGCGGTCTGGTCGGCTATTTCGGCTATGACACCATCCGCTATATCGAGCCGAAGCTGGCGGTCTGTCCCAATCCCGATCAGCTCGGCACGCCCGATATCCTGCTGATGGTCTCGGACGAGGTGGTCGTGTTCGACAACCTCAGCGGACGGCTCTACATCATCGTGCACCTGGACCCGACCGCCGGGGACACACTGGAAGCCGGCGAGGCGCGTATCGGTGTGCTCAACGCCATGATGCGTCAGCCGATCCCCAATGGTCAGAGCAACCCGCCGCGCGAGGTCGAGGAATCGCATTTCGTCTCGGGTTTCACCGAGTCCGCGTTCAAGGAGGCCGTCGAGCGCATCAAGGAGTACATCCTCGCCGGCGACTGCATGCAGGTGGTGCTCTCGCAGCGGCTTTCGATCCCCTTCGGTGCACCGCCGCTCGATCTCTACCGGGCGTTGCGCGGGCTGAATCCCTCACCCTACATGTACTTCCTGGATCTGGCCGACTTCCAGATCGTCGGTTCCTCGCCCGAGATCCTGACCCGGCTGGAAGACGGCGTGGTCACGGTGCGTCCGATCGCCGGCACCCGACGGCGGGGGCACACCGAGGCCGAGGATCAGGCGCTCGAAGCCGAGCTGCTGGCCGACCCCAAGGAACTGGCCGAGCATCTGATGCTGATCGATCTCGGGCGCAACGACACCGGGCGCGTCTCCGAGATCGGCAGCGTGCGCCTGACCGACAGGATGATCGTCGAGCGCTATTCGCATGTGATGCACATCGTCTCCAACGTCATCGGCCGGCTCAAGGAGGGCCTGAGCGCCATCGACGTGCTGCGCGCGACCTTCCCGGCCGGAACCGTCTCGGGCGCGCCCAAGATCCGCGCCATGGAGATCATCGACGAGTTGGAGCCGGTCAAGCGCGGCATCTATTCGGGCGCGGTCGGCTATCTGTCCTGGAACGGCAACATGGACACGGCGATCGCCATCCGCACCGCCGTCATCCAGGACGGCACCCTGCACATCCAGGCCGGCGCCGGCATCGTCGCCGACTCGGTGCCCGAGTCCGAATGGCAGGAGACCATGAACAAGGGCCGCGCGATCTTTCGCGCCGTCACCGCCGCCGAGGTCGGGATCGACCGCTATGGTTGTGGCGTGAAGCGGGTCTGAAGCTCAGAACTCCGCCTCAGCCGTCATCAATTCGAGTGCCAGAACGAGCGCGTCCTCGCGCCCATTGGGCGCGGGGTAGTAATGGCGCCGCCGACCGACCTCACAGAATCCCTCGGCACGATAGAGCGCCAGTGCCGCTGTGTTCGAGACGCGCACTTCCAGAAAAGCCGTCTCGGCCTCGCGCCGGCGCGCCAGCCGCAGCAGATGACGCAGCATCTGACGCCCCAGCCCGCGCCCCTGCCAGTCGGGATGGACGCCGAGATTGAAGATCTGGCATTCGCCGACCGCGACCGACATCACACCATGCGCGACGATGGTCGCGTCGATCTCGCCCAGCCAGCCGTTGTAGCCGGCCTTCAGACAGTCCTCGAATATCTCACGACTCCAGGGAAAGGCGTAGGCGGCGCGCTCGACGGCGAGCACCGCGTCCAGATCCGACTGACACATGGGCCGCATGCGCAGGCGCTTACACGCCCCTTTGTCTGTATCCGTGCTCGCCAAAGCGGTATTCACTCGATTCCGTCCCCCAAGATTTGAACCCCAGCCCGGATCATCGCTCAAAACCTGTCTCACGCCCACTTGATCTCGATCAGGATAACGTCGATTCGTACCGCCGCGCGTCGCGAGCCGTCACCAACGCCGCCTGTTTTCGGTCTATAGTTTGGCTCTGAGTGCCGCGCTTGGCATTCCGCATCGCGGTCATCCCGTTCCAACCACCCAAATGGACAGTCCGATGTCGCACAACAGCCTGGTCACACTCGACGGCAACGAGGCCGCCGCCTACGTGGCGCACCTGACCAACGAGGTCATCGCCATCTATCCCATCACGCCCTCCTCCAACATGGGCGAATGGGCCGACGAATGGTCCTCGCTGGGCGTCAAGAATCTGTGGGGCACGGTCCCCGATGTCGTCGAGATGCAGAGTGAGGGCGGCGCGGCGGGGGCCATCCACGGCGCGCTCCAGGGCGGATCGCTGGCGACCACCTTCACGGCCTCGCAGGGCCTGCTGCTGATGATCCCGAACATGTACAAGATCGCGGGCGAACTGACCCCGACGGTGTTCCATGTCTCGGCGCGCGCGCTCGCGGCTCAAGCCCTGTCGATCTTTGGCGACCACTCGGACGTCATGGCCTGTCGCGCGACGGGCTATGCCATGCTGTGCGCCGGTTCGGTGCAGGAAGTGATGGACTTCGCCCTCATCGCCCAGGCCGCCACGCTGGAGAGCCGGATTCCCTTCCTGCATTTCTTCGATGGTTTCCGCACCTCGCACGAAGTCAACAAGATCGAGCGCCTGCCGGTCGAGACCATCCGCGCCCTGATCGACGAGGAGCTGGTCAAGGCGCATCGCGAGCGCGCCCTGAATCCGGATCATCCCAAACTGCGCGGCACCTCACAGAACCCGGACGTCTATTTCCAGGGCCGGGAGAGCGTCAATCCCTATTACGCCGCCGCGCCCGCTATCGTGCAGGCGGTCATGGACCGCTTCGCCGCCCTGACCGGCCGCCCGTACCGGCTGTTCGAGTATGTCGGCGCGCCGGACGCCGAGCGGGTGGTGATGCTGATGGGTTCGGGACTCGGCGCGGCCGAGGAGACGGTCGAGCATCTGACCGCGCGCGGCGAGAAGGTGGGACTCGTCAAGGTGCGGCTGTTCCGCCCCTTCGACGCCGGCGCCCTCATCACCGCCCTGCCCGCCAGCGTTACCCGGATCGCCGTGCTCGATCGCACCAAGGAGCCGGGATCCGACGGTGAACCGCTCTACAAGGATGTCACCACCGCGCTCGCCCGCGCCTTCTCGGCCGGTGAACGGCCCGCCATGCCGCGTGTGATCGGCGGACGCTATGGTCTCGGCTCCAAGGAATTCACGCCCGCGATGGTCAAGGCGGTCTTCGACGAGCTGGCCCAGGAGACACCCCGGAATCCCTTCACGGTCGGTATCCTCGACGACGTGGGGCACACCAGCCTCGCCTGGGATCCCGACTTCAAGGCCGACGCGCTCCAGGGCGTGACCGCCTGCGTCTTCTACGGTCTCGGCTCGGACGGCACCGTGTCGGCCAACAAGAACTCGATCAAGATCATCGCCGAGGAGACGCCCAACCACGGTCAGGGCTATTTCGAGTACGACTCCAAGAAAGCCGGCGCCATGACCATCAGCCATCTGCGCTTCGGCCCGCATCCGATCCGCAGCACCTATCTGATCGGCGACAACGAGGCCAGTTTCGTCGCCTGTCATCAGCCGACCTTCCTCACGCGCTACGACATGCTCGACAAGGCGCGTCCGGGCGCCGTCTTCCTGCTCAACTCACCGACTCCGCCCGATCGGGTCTGGGACGACCTGCCCAAGCGGATGCAGCGCACCATCCTCGATAAGGGGCTGACCTTCTACGTCATCGACGCCTACGGCATCGCGGCGGCGACCGGCATGGGCCGGCGCATCAACACCATCATGCAGACCTGCTTCTTTGCCATCTCGGGTGTCCTGCCACGCGAGGAGGCCATCACCCAGATCAAGCACGCGGTCGAGAAGACCTACGGCAAGAAGGGTCAGGCGCTGCTCGAGCGCAACTATCAGGCGATCGACGCCACGCTCGCCGGACTGCATCAGGTCCAGGTTCCGGCGCAGGTCACGAGTACCTTCGATCGCCCGCCTGTGGTCCCGGACGATGCGCCGGACTTCGTGCGCCAAGTGACGGCCACGCTCATGGCCGGTCATGGCAATCAGCTTCCGGTCAGCCTGATGCCCGCCGACGGCACTTGGCCGACCGGCACCACACGCTTCGAGAAGCGCCAACTGGCACTGCAACTGCCCAAGTGGGACGAGAACCTCTGCACCCAGTGCGGCAAGTGCCCGCTGGTCTGCCCGCACGCGGCGATCCGCGCCAAGGTCTATCCGGCTGCGCTGACCGATGGGGCGCCGGTGAGCTTCAAGCACGCCGCCATCAAGGGCAAGGACTTCCCCGAGGGCTATCGCGTCACCTATCAGATCGCGCCCGACGACTGCACCGGCTGCGGGCTGTGCGCCGAGGTCTGCCCGATCCGCGATCGCACCAATCCGGATCACAAGGCGCTCGACATGGTCGAGGCCGGAGAGATCCAGCCCGCCGAGCAGCTCAACTGGGATTTCTTCCTGACGCTCCCCGAGTACGACCGCACCCAGCTCGACGCGACCAAGATCAAGCACGCCATGATGATGCAGCCGCTGTTCGAGTTCTCCGGCTCCTGCGTCGGCTGCGGCGAGACGCCCTATATCAAGCTCGCCACCCAGCTCTTCGGCGACCGGATGCTGATCGCCAACGCCACCGGCTGCTCGTCGATCTATGGCGGCAACCTGCCGACCACGCCCTACACGACGAACGCCGAAGGGCGCGGCCCGAGCTGGAACAACTCACTGTTCGAGGACAACGCCGAATTCGGTCTGGGGCTGCGACTGGCGGTCGACAAGCAGGCCGAACAGGCACGCGAGCTGGTGGCGCGGCTGGCGGGCCGGATCGGCGAGACGCTGGCCGATGGGCTGCTGAACGCCGATCAGTCGACCGAATCCGGTATCCACGAACAGCGCGAACGGGTCGCGGCGCTCAAGGCCAAGCTGGCCGGGATCGACTCGGACGACGCCCGTGCCCTGCTCGCGCTGGCTGAACAACTGGTCAAGCGCAGTGTCTGGATCATCGGCGGCGACGGCTGGGCCTATGACATCGGCTATGGCGGCGTCGACCATGTGCTCGCCAGCGGGCGCAACGTCAATCTGCTGATCCTCGACACCGAGGTCTACTCCAACACCGGCGGCCAGAAGTCCAAAGCCACCCCGCTCGGCGCCGTGGCCAAGTTCGCCGCCGGCGGCAAGCCGACCTTCAAGAAGGATCTGGCCATGATGGCCATGGCCTACGAGACCGTCTATGTCGCCCAGGTCGCCTTCGGCGCCAAGGACGTGCAGACGGTGCGCGCCTTCCTGGAGGCCGAATCCTACGATGGCCCCTCGATCATCATCGCCTACTCGCCCTGTATCGCCCATGGCGTGGATCTGTCCAACAACCTGCGTCAGCAGGACATGGCGGTCAACTCCGGGCACTGGCCGTTGCTGCGCTACGATCCCCGGCGCACCGCGCGCGGCGAGAATCCGCTCCTCGTCGACAACAAGGCCCCGAGCGTCCCCTATCGCGATTTCATCAACTCCGAGACCCGTTTCAGCCTGCTGACCCGCACCCATCCCGAAGCCGCCGAGCGCTTCCTCGATCTGGCGCAGAAGCATGTGGACACGCGCTTCAGCCTCTATGAGCAACTGGCGCATCTGGCGATCCAGAAGGGGTCGGCCTCCGAGTAACAGCGTAGCGGCGGACGGCCAGCCCAGCCGCCCGTCGTCCGACTTCAACGTCTCTAGCACGAGGTTTCAAAGGCCATGAACCTGAAGACAACATATCTCGGACTGACGCTCAAGAACCCCCTGGTTCCATCCGCCTCGCCGCTCTCCAGAAGCCTCTCGGCCGCACGCGAGATGGAGGACAGCGGCGCGGCGGCCATCGTCATGTATTCGCTGTTCGAAGAGGCGATCACGGCCGAGGCCGAATCCATGACGCGCTTCCTGCATCATCAGGACACTGGATTCGCCGAATCGAGCGCCGGCTTCCTGCCCGATCATCAGGACTTCGAGAACGGCCTGGAGCGCTATCTGGAGCAGATCCGGCGACTGAAGGAGAGCCTGGACATCCCGGTGATCGCCAGTCTCAATGGGGTCACGACCGGCGGCTGGGTCAAGCACGCGCTCGAACTCCAGCAGGCCGGAGCCGACGCGCTCGAACTCAATGTCTACTACATCGCGGGCGACATCAGCCAGAGCGGTGCGCAGGTCGAGCAGCGCTATCTGGATCTGTTGACCGAACTGCGAAGCCAGATCCGGATTCCGATCAACATGAAACTCTCGCCGAGTTTCAGCTCCATCGGGCATTTCGTCGGGCGGCTGGCGGCGGCCGGGGCCAATGGCGTCTCGCTGTTCAACCGCTTCTATCAGCCCGACATCAACATTGACAGTCTGCGGCTCCAGGCACGGCTGCATCCCTCCACCTCCGCCGAGGCGCTACTGGCCATGCGCTGGATCGCGCTCCTCTACGGCCGGGTTCCGGGGTTGTCGCTGGGCGCCACCGGCGGGGTCCATAGCTCGGAGGACGCCATCAAGCTGCTGCTTGCCGGGGCTGACGTGGTCCATCTGTGCAGCGTGCTGCTCCAGAAGGGACCGGTCTATACCGGCCTGATCCTGCGCGGCATCGCCGACTGGATGGAGGAACAGGGCTTCGAGTCCGTCGAGGACTTCCGGGGTCGGGTCAGCGCCCTGACCGTGCCCAACCCGGCCGAGCTGGAGCGCGCCAACTACATCAACGTGCTCGACAGCTACAGCGTCGCGCCTGGGGTCATGACCTGAGATCGGCTGGATTGCCTCGTCCGCCATGCCGCACAACAGAGCGATTCGGCACCGGGAACGCCACGCCAGCATCTGGGGCTGGCGCAGGACGCTCCCGGCACTGATCCTGGTTATTGGCGCACCGCTAGCGGTAGCGGAGATATCCACGCGCTCCGTCACGGCCCCCCAGACCACGACCGAGCAGGCCGCGACACCACCCGCGCTGATCCTGGCCAACGTCTACCGCGAAGGCATCGATCTGTCGCGCTACTGGGTGAGCGAAAAACTCGATGGAGTCAGAGCCTATTGGGATGGTTCCAGGCTGATCACACGCGGCGGTCAGCCGATCGCGACGCCCGTCTGGTTCACGGACGGCTTTCCAGCCATCCCGCTGGACGGCGAACTCTGGATGGGGCGCGGTACCTTCGAGGTCCTGTCGGGCACAGTGCGGAGCCTGGAACCGGATCACGATGCCTGGCGCGCGGTGAGCTACCGGGTCTTCGATCTTCCAGGGATGGACGCGCCCTTCGGTGAGCGGCTCGCGGCACTCGAACGTCTGCTGGCCGACACGCCGAATCCATACATCGCCCCGGTGGAACAATTCCGGGTCGCCGATCACGTCGACCTGATGGCCCGTCTGGAAGCAGTCGTCGCTGCCGGCGGCGAAGGGCTGATGCTGCATCGCGACGACGCCCCCTATCGCGCCGGACGCAGCGACGACCTCATCAAGGTCAAGCCCTATCTGGACGCCGAGGCCCGCGTGATCGCGCATCTGCCCGGCAAGGGCAAGTACGAAGGTCTGATGGGCGCACTCCTGGTCGAGGAACCCTCGGGACAACGTTTCCGTCTCGGCACCGGCTTCAGCGACGCCGAGCGACACTCACCGCCACCGATCGGCAGCCGCGTGACCTTCAAATACCACGGACGCACCCGCAACGGTATTCCACGCTTCGCCAGCTTTCTGCGCGTGCGAGACCCGGCCACACGCTCAGATTCGCCCCACTGACGCAGGTTCCGGCTCTGGCAGCCATCGTTTCAGCGTCGTCTTCAGATGCCGGTGCAGCGGATTCAAGACGCGCTTCCGGTTGAAATGGCGTCGATCCTGCCGCTGAGACCAAAGCGGGCCATCAAACGCGGTAGTTCACGCTGTGGATCGCCCACATGCAGGAGTGCCACGATCCGCATGACGATGGGTTCTTTGCGCACCACCGTGCCTGCGGGCAGTCGATCGAGCGCATCGATGCGCTCGCGGAGCGTATTGGGGATGGTCCATTGGGCCTGGAGCTGCTCGCGCGCACGCTCCGTATAGCGATCGCAAACCGCATCGCGGGTCGCCTCGTCGATGCCGTGGCCGGCGTCGACCCAGGTTTGCATGAGCTGGAGCAGGGACAACTCGGCCATGGAGTGCAGGATGCAGGCGGTGCGGCAACTGTCGAGATTGAACTCGAGGTGCTCTCTGAGTTTGACGAGCATCCCAACCAGCGACATCGCTCTACGCTGAAGCTCGAAGCGCTTGTGAGCCAGGCCCGTATGTTTGATGTGACTTCCGGGATGCAATGAAATCTCGACGGCCAGATTGATGAATGCATCGAGACCGATCTTGCGAATGGCACCCTCGAAGGTCTCTACGACGTCCATTCCGTCGATATAGCGGCTGCTATTGGCCAGGCTCAGCATACGAAACAACAATGCCGGCTCGATCTGGCATTCACGCAGCAATCGAATACGTTCCGGCGTTTCCATTTCGCGGATGCCCACGATGCGCTCGACGAGTTCGGGGGCAATGGGCAGTCCAGACAGACCCTGTTTCAACCGGCTCTCGATGAAGTCATCGAGGCTCTCGAATGATTCACACGAAACACCCGATGCCACATCCACATCGACGATGCGTGACAGACGTTCCATGATCTGTTTGGCATCGAACGGCTTGACGATATAGGCATCGACATGAAAGGCGCGTGCAGCGAGTATCTGCTCGCGGTCGGAATGACTCGTGATCATCACACAGCTGGTCTTCGCACCCAAGCGACGAATGGTCTTGAGGATCTCGAGTCCGCTCATTCCGGGCAGCTCCCAATCGAGCAGGATCAGATCCGCACCCTGCGCGCGCCAGCGATCGAGCGCCAGCACCGGATCGACATCCAGTGTCACGGTGGCCCCTGGCCAGATCCGCCTGACGAGCTGACGCAGCAGGGCGCCGGTTGCCGGATCATCCTCGACGATCATGACGCGGATCACACAGTGTCTCCGGATTTTTCAATAAGGTCTCGGTATTGCTCCAGAGTTATCGGTCATCCATAAAGCATCGGCTGATGCCGAACAGCGGATCAGCCGCTCGCACGGCATGATGAAATCTCATATGATCGAACGCACTCGACAGGACGAAGATCATCGTTATCGGGAACACATTGGGAGGCCACGATGCGCCATTTGAATCATGACGTACTCGACACCCTGCGCGAAACGCTTGGAGAGAGTGACTTTTTCGAGGTGACGAATACATTCGCCCAGCAGTTCGAGCGCCAACTGCAAACGCTCAGACAGCATGCGGAATGCCGCGAATTACCCGAATGCGCTCATATCCTACATTCACTGAAAGGTAGCGCAGGCAATATTGGCGCGCAAACCCTGGCCGAGATCACACAAACATTCGAACAGCAGATACGCGGAGGAGACATTTCTCTCGAATCGATGATCGAGGTGCTTTCGAGCGTGATAAACACCACGATCGACGAATTGCGAGACTCCGGTTATCTCGGTGCGGCTCCCTGAGTCTCGCTCCACAAAATCCGAGGCAACCGCAACGGCGATCGCCTTCTGGAGCCTTCAGAGCTGACGACAGGCTTCGAGCATCACGGATGCCTGGGTGCGGCCCGAACGGCTGCCCTGCTGCTCCATGGCGCGCACCACGTCCATGCCATCGACCACCTTGCCGAAGACCACGTGCCGACCATCGAGCCAGGGGGTCGAGTCGACTGTGATGAAGAACTGCGAGCCGTTGGTATTGGGGCCGGCGTTGGCCATGGACAGGGTGCCGGCCGACTCGTGCTTGAGGGTGAAGTTCTCGTCCTCGAACGTCTCGCCGTAGATCGACTTGCCGCCGGTGCCGTTGCCGTTGGTGAAGTCGCCGCCCTGGATCATGAAACCGGGAATGATGCGGTGGAAGGGAGTGCCGGCATAGGCCAGTCCCTCGCCCTTCTCGCCGGTGCAGAGGGCGCGGAAGTTCTCGGCCGTCCTGGGCACTACGTCGGCGAAGAGTTCCAGGGTGATGGTTCCGGCGGGCTGGCCGCCGATGCTGACATCGAGCGCAACCTTGGGATTGGCGGCCAGGGCCGGGGTCGCGGCAGCGGCGAACAGGACGGCGGCGAGCGCGAGCGGGGACTTCTTCATCAGATTTCCTTGTTGAAAGATGGTTTCAAGGGATTGGATATCCGGGATTCGCGGACGGTCGGGTTCAACAGTTGGTACAGGCTTCCACCGGCAGGCCGCGACGAATCCAGCCCGGACCGGAGCGGCTGCCCGCCATGCCCTCGGGGACATTGTGGACCTGGCTGAATCCCATCTTCTGCAACTGTTTCTGCACATAGCCGCTGCGGTTGCCGGTGCGGCAGATCAGGGCGATGGGGGCCGACTTGTCGCCGCCCATGTCCTGGAGCAGACGCTCAAGGAATTTGGGGTCGGTCATGTCGATGCGGTGAGCCTCGGGGGCCACGCCGGTCTCGCGCCACTCGGGCGGGGTACGGATGTCGATCAGCAGGATCTCCCCCGCTTTGGCCTTGGCGAGCGCCTCTTGCGGGCTGAGGTCGAGGCCGCCTGCCTGAGCGCCGGCGACGAAGACAAGACTGGTGACGATGAGCGCGACGAAGCGCCGAGCGGATTGATACAGCATGTTTGGTTCTCTGAATACAACAGTTGTCGTTCGTAGGAAGTCACAGCAGAAACGATCACGGATATAGGGCCATTTGGCGCCGATTCAGCCCGCCGGCCACTCGGCAACCAGCGATGGGATGTCGATATCCTCGCTGATCGTCAGCACGCATTGAGCCGGCAGGTCATGGATGCGCCTCGTTTGGATGGCCGGCGTTAGATTCGGCGCCGCCATGCCGTGACGCACTGCCATGCGCCCATTCGCGCAGCCGCTGGAAGACCACATAGAGCATCGGGATCAGGAAGATACCGATCAAGGCCGCCGCCAGCATCCCGCCGAAGACCGCCGTGCCGACCGCGCGCTGACTGGCCTCCCCGGCCCCGCTGGCCAGGATCAGCGGCACCAGCCCCAGGATGAAGGCGAAGCTGGTCATGAGTACGGCCCGAATCCGCAACCGCGCGCCCGTGACGGCCGCCTCCAGAATGGATCGGCCCGAGGCGCGCTGCTCCATGGCGAACTCGACGATGAGGATGGCGTTCTTGCTCGCCAGACCGATCAGCACCACCAGACCGACCTGCGCATAGAGATCGTTGGCCAGCCGGGCGATCAGAAGCGCCACCATGGCCCCGAGCACGCCGACCGTGACCGAGAGCAGCACCGCTGCCGGCATCGACCAGCTCTCGTAGAGTCCGACCAGGAACAGATAGGCGAAGAGCACCGCCAGCCCCAGCACGATCGGCGTCTTGCCGCCGGCCTCCTTCTCCTGGAGCGCCGTGCCGGTCCAGGAGAAGCCATAGCCGTTCGGCAGGGTCTCGGCCGAAACGCGCTCCATGGCCGCGATCGCCTCGCCTGAGCTGTAGCCCGGTTTGGGACCGCCCTGGAGCGTGACACTGCGATAGTTGTTGTAGCGCTGGATGAGCTGCGGGCCGACGATCAGCTCGGCCGACATGAGCGCGCGCAGCGGCACCATCTCGCCCTCGGTGTTGCGCACATGGATGCGGTAGACGTCCTCGAAGGCTTCGCGATCGGACTCCTCGCCCTGGACCTTGACCTGCCAGACCCGACCGAAACGGTTGAAGTCGTTGACATAGTAGCCGCCGAGCGTCGACTGGAGCGCGTTGAAGATACTGTTGATCGGCAACCCGAGCGTCTGCGCTTTATCACGATCGAGCTTGAGATCGACCTGCGGATTGCTGGTGGTCCAGGTCGAATAGACACGCGAAAGCACCGGATCCTGATTGGCCGCCAGCACCAGACCGCGCATCACCGCCGCCAGATCGGCCGGCTCGCTGCCCTGGAGATCAAGCAGCTGATACTCGAATCCGCTGCCCGTGCCCAGACCGACGATGGGCGGCAGGTTGAAGGGCATCACGCGCGCCGCAGACAGACCGGCAGTCTCGACGGCGATGCGCCGGATGACCGCCGTCGCCGCCAGATCCGGTGTGGTGCGTTCCTCGAACGGCTTGAGCCGGCCGACGATCGCCGCCGCGTTGGACTGGATACTGCCGTCGACGATGTTGTAACCCGGAATGGCGATCACATGCTCAACAGCCGGGTCGGCGAGCACGATCTGCTCGACCTGCTCGACGACCGCCAGGGTGCGGTTGACCGAAGCGCCCTCGGGCAGCTGAACATGGGCCATGAAGGCGCCCTGATCCTCGGTCGGCAGGAAGCCGGTCGGCGTGATCTTGAACAGCCAGCCGGTCGCCAGTCCGACGCCCGCGATCAACACCAGCACCAGCAGCGAGAAGCGCACCAGACGCCGCACCACGGCCGCATAGCCGTCGCGCACCCGGTCGATGCCGCCCATGACGTAACGCATGAGTCCGCGCTTGTGATGGGTCGGTTTGAGCAGCAGGGCGCACAGTGCCGGCGAGAGCGTGAGCGCATTGATCGCCGAGATCAGCATCGAGAAGGCGACCACAGCCGCGAACTGCTGGAACAGTTGCCCGGTGATGCCGGGAATGAAGGCCACCGGCAGGAACACCGACAGCAGCACCAGCGTGATGGCAATGATGGGGCCTGTGATCTGCCCCATCGCCTTCTTGGCCGCCTCGCGCGGCGACAGCCCCTCCTCTTCCATGAGCCGCTCGACGTTCTCGACCACCACGATGGCGTCGTCGACCACGATGCCGATGGCCAGCACCATCGCCAGCAGCGAAATGGTGTTGAGCGAGAAGCCGATGAGCAGCAGGAACGCCAGGGTGCCGATCAGGGCCACCGGCACCGCGATCAGCGGGATCAGGGTCGCACGCCAGCTGCCCAGGAACAGGAACACCACCAGGATGACCAGCACGAAGGCTTCGAAGAGCGTGTGGACGACCTTCTCCAGACTGGCCTTGACGAAATCCGTGGTGTCATAGACGACCGCGTAATCGAGATCGTCGGGGAAGCGCTCGGCGAGCTTCTGCATGGCCGCGTCGACGCCATCGGCCACCGACACGGCATTGGCGCCCGGCGCCAGATAGATGGCCATGGCCGCCGTGGGTCGTCCATCGAGCCGGCTGACGGCGTCGGACTGCTTGGCGCCCAGTTCCACCCGCCCGACATCGCTCACCAGGATGCGCGAGCCGTCCGGGTTGGCGCGCACCAGGATGCGCTCGAACTCCTCGACATCGCTCAGCCGGCCCTGGGTCTGGAGCGTGATCTGGAACTGCTGATCCGAGGTCATGGGCTGGGCGCCGATGCGCCCGACGGCGGCCTGGACGTTCTGGCTCTGGATCGCCGAGACGACATCCGAGGGCGTCAGTCCGAGCGCGGTCAGCCGATCCGAATCGAGCCAGATGCGCATGCTGTAGTCGAGCGGACCGAACTGCGAGACCTCACCGACACCGGGCACGCGCGCCAGGGTGTCGATGACGTTGATGGCGGCATAGTTGCTCAGGAAGAGTCCGTCATAAGAGTTCTTGGGCGAATAGAGCGCCACCACCTGCAACATGGCCGAGGACTGCTTCTTGACCGTCAGCCCCTGGCGCTTGACCTCCTCGGGAAGCTGGGCCATGGCCAGATTGGCGCGGTTCTGGACGTTGACCGTGTTGATGTCCGGGTCGGTGCCGAGCGCGAAGGTGACGGTGAGGGAGTAGCTGCCGTCGTTGTTGCTCGACGACTTCATGTAGAGCATGTTGTCGACGCCGTTGATGCGCGACTCCAGCGGCTGGGCGACGGTCGACTCGACCACGGCGGCGCTTGCGCCCGGATAGCTGGTGCTCACCGAGACCTGGGGCGGGACGATGTCAGGGAATTGGGCGACCGGCAGCTGGGTCAGCGCAACCAGACCGACCAGGGTCAGCACCACCGAGATGACGATCGCCAGTCGCGGGCGATCGATGAAGACGTCCGAGATCATGGCTTGCCCCCCGTTTCAGCCTGCTGGGGCGGGGCGGCCTTGACCGGCTGACCGGGGGTGACGCCCTGGATACCCTCGACGATGACCAGATCGCCGGCGTTCAAGCCCTGCGTGACGGCAATCTCGGCGCCCTTGGTCTGGCCGGTCTTGACGCGGCGGACCTGCGCCTTGCCCTCTGCGTCGACGATCAACACATAGAGTCCCTGCTGATCGACCTGCAAGGCCGCCTGCCGGACGAGGATCGCCGACTCCGGCTCGCCGCTCTGCACCACCACGCCGACGTACTGACCATCGACCAGCAGGCCGTCGGGATTGGGCAGCTCGGCGCGCAGCGTCACCGAATCGGTCGCGCGATCCGTGGTGACATCGACGAAATCCAGATGCCCGGAATGCTCGTAAAGCTTGCCGTTGGGCAGGCGCACCTGGATCACGACCTTACGCGGATCGCCGCCCTTGGACTCGATCTGACGCCGTGCGGCCAGCAGATCGCGCTGTGTCACGGGGAACTGGACATGGATCGGATCGCGGCTGACGATGGTGGCCAACACCCCGGATGAGGGGCCGACCAGATTGCCGACGCTCAGGTTGGCCAAACCGATGCGACCGGCGATCGGCGCGATGATCCGAGTGTAGCTCAGATCCAGGCGCGCGGCGTTCAAGGCCGCCTGGGCCTGGGCGATGCCGGCCTTGGCGACGGCGGCGGCGGCCTGGAGTTCGTCGACCTTGGCTTGGGCGATGTTCTTCTGCTTGAGCAGCTCCAGACCGCGCGCGAGCTGAGCATCGGCGTTCTGCGAATCGGCCTTGGCCTTCTCCAGATCGGCTTCACGCTGCTCGACCACGGCGGCATATTGATCAGGCTCGATCAGGAAGAGGACGTCACCGACGACGACCGTCTGGCCCTCCTTGAAGCGTCGCTCCTTGAGGAAGCCCTCGACACGGGCGCGCAGCTCGACCCGGTCGACCGCGACCACACGCCCGACGAACTTGGCCTCGTCCTCGATGGTCCGGGTCTCGGCGGCGACCGCGATCACGCTCGGCGGCGGCATCTCGCGCTTGGTGGCCGTGGGCTTGGCCGGTTCGCAGCCGGTGAGCACCAGCGTCAGCGCGGCGCACAGAACGCCGGCCTGAAGATACCGGGTGGATGTCGAGATGGGCAGGGACAGACGTAAGCGCGAAGACGAACGAGCGGGCGAGATCCGGCATTCCGGCAGAGCGGCATGAGCTGGCATCGAAAGAGATCCTCGTCGACCGTGGGCGAAGCTGGCATATTAAACCGACACCCCCGGATCGGATACCACCGAACCCGTTTGAGCTGGAGAGTATCGATGGCCAATCTGACGGATCTCATCAGCGACCTGGTCGCGGCAACGGATCAGATGAAGCTGGCTGCCCAGGGCGACGACTGGGACATGGTCGAGCGCGTGCAGAAGCGCCGCCGCGTCCTGATCGAGTCGATCGTCGAACACGCCGCGCATGAACCCATCACCGAAGAGGATGCCGAGCGCCTGCGCGCCGTGCGCCGCCACGAGGCGACCGTCGCGGCACTCGCCGGCACGCAGCGGCAGGCGTTGCGCGAGGCCATCGCCGAACTCCAGGGCGAGGGCCGTATCGATAAGCTCAGCCGGATGCAGCGCGCTTATCGCGACAGCGGGTATTCCTGAGCCGCGTCCCGAGGGCGCGGCCGTTGTTCAGTCCTCCCGCGCTCCATCGACCGGCGCCTCGATGTACTCGAACGCGGCCTCGTCGAGCGCCTGACGCAACTCGCGCATGGCGTCGTCGAGTCCATCGCGTCCGCGAAAACCGAGCCGGATGTGCGGATCCTCGCCCATGTGCGGCAGGCTGAAGTGCTTGAGTTCGGGATACTCCAGGGTCAGACGGCGCATCAGCGGGATCAACTGACTCTCGGGCACGCCGCGCACCAGCACCGCTGACTCGCGCGCCTGGACACAGCGCCCGAAGTGCCGGTCCAGCACCCATTCGGCCATCGGCCAGGCCATCTTCGGGAATCCGGGCAGGAACCAGTGCCGCGCCAGCGTGAAGCCCGGCATCTGATTGACCGGGTTGGGCACCAGATCCGCCCCCGCCGGCAGATCGGCCATGAGGATGCGGTGCGGATAGGCCGACTCGCCGAACTTGTCCTCGATCAGACGTGCCGCCTCGGGATGGCGCACCAGCTCGACATGGGCGGCGGCGGCGGCACAGGCGCGGGTGTGATCGTCCGGGGTCGCGCCGATACCGCCGCAGACGAACACCGGCTCGGGTCGTCCCATCGAGAAGCGCAGATGCGCCGTCAGCACGTCCGGGTCGTCGGGGAGCATCCAGTAGCGGGCCAGGGTATGACCGCGTTCGCCGATCAGGCGCTTGAAGGCGGGCAGATGCCCGTCGACGCGCACGCCGTTGAGCACTTCGTCGCCGATGACGATCAGACCGAAGGCGACCGGCTCACGGGCTTCGGTCTCGGTCTCCACGTCGTCAAGCAGCTCCGGTCCGGCGTCGGGCGCATATCCGTCAACGGCCGATGTAGTCATCGAGCGCCTCCTGTTTGCGATAGACGGTCCCCTGCATCAGCGCCACGGCTTGACCCGACTCGTCGCTGACGCGGATCACATAGGTCGCGAGCTTGGGATTGATCGACACCTCCTCGGCCTCGGCGATGAGCAACCCGCGCCGCGCCGCCTTCATGAAGGAGACCGAGACGTTCACACCGAGCGCCACCGTGCCATGCGAGTTGGAGGCGACCGCAAACACCAGATCGGCCAGACTGAAGATGGCCGCGCCATGCGCCACGCCGACGGCGTTCAGGTGCCGGTCGTCGATCAGCAACTGGGCGCGTGCCCGCCCCGGCCCGACCTCCAGCAACTCGATGCCGACATGGGCGGCGAAACGGTCGTTACGGAAGAAATCCTGGATTTGGCTTGGATTCATGGGGTGGTCAGATCACTCTCGGGTGTACAGACAAGCGACAGGCGAGGACATCAATCATTCACCTACAGCCGACCACTGCCGCACCGTCGCTGTCGGTAAGAAAAGCCGCCGTGGATTGGATGGCAGCGGCATGAAACCAAATCCCTGGTACAGGGCCTTGCGCCGCTCCACGCGCTCCGGATCGCCGCAGTCGAACACATCCAGCATCACTACCGCGATGCCGATCGCCTCGGATGCGCGGGTAATACGCGTCAGAGCATCCACCAGCAGGTCACTGCCGAAACCCTGATTCCGATACCGCCGATCACGGCCGATCATCGAGATGAAGGCAGCGGGAATCGACCCATGCGCCGGTCGTGCGCGCGCATAGCGTGGCGGCAACGCTTCGTAGCTGACGGCATGGGCATTGATCGCATAGAAGCCCATCACGGCACCATCGGGCGCAACCATCACATACAATCGAATATTGTCAGCCCTGGCCAATTTGTTGGCTGTCTTGTGAAAGTAATTATCGATCGCGGCGATCCCGCAACTGAAACCGTCCCGGTCATGCCGCGCGGAGTCGAACGGCTCGATGCAATAGGGCTTGGCACTTCGAGCCGGCATTATTTCGACCGAGTTCGCTCACGGCTGCGTTTCAGCGCCGCACGTAGCTCGGAGGTCGGCTCGGGTGGCTGATCCAGCGCCGCGAAGAAGACCGCCTGATCCTCAGGATGCAGGATCGTCAGCTCATGAGCAGCGATGGTTTCCAGAGCGGCCCGGTAGGCGGCATTCATGGTGAAAGTCGAATCATCCAGGCCCGACAGCACGGCCGCTCTATGGATCGTCTCCTTGATCCTTGGCTTGGTGCGAAAATGCATCCGTGCATCGTTGCGCTCGTTGATCGTGTTCGTCAGATCTTCAACCGGCCACATGATCGATCTCCCAGTGTTTGGCATGACACGCGGCAATGTACGCTGATTGAGCGTACGCATCAACCGAGCCGAGTGACCCAGGATGGAGAGGCAAGACGCCACGATTGGCATCTGCGGCAAAGTCCCTTACCCTGAAAACCATGGAGACAGAAGGCACCGCCCTTCGCGGTCGCCAGGAAACGGGGGAACTTCACCCGATGTACATCCTGATGCTCAGCCTCCACGGACTGATCCGTGGTCATGACCTGGAACTCGGACGGGACGCGGACACCGGCGGGCAGACCAAATACGTGGTCGATCTGGCCCGCGCGCTCGGCGAACGCGCCGACGTCTCGCGTGTCGATCTGGCGACGCGGCGCGTCGTCGACCCGGCCGTCAGTCCCGACTACGCCGAAGCCGTCGAGCCGCTCAACGCGAAAGCGCGCATCCTGCGGCTCGACGCCGGTCCCGAGGGCTATCTGCCCAAGGAACAGCTCTGGGACCATCTCGACGGCTTCGTCGACAATCTGACCGCCTTGCTGCACGAACAGGGCCGGTGGCCCGACATCATCCACAGCCACTATGCCGACGCCGGCTATGTCGGGACGCGGCTGGCCAATCTCATCGGCGTGCCCCTGGTGCACACCGGCCACTCGCTTGGACGCGACAAGCGCCAGCGACTGCTGGCCGCCGGTCTCGACAGCGACCAGATCGACGCGCGCTATAACATGCTGCGCCGCATCGACGCCGAGGAGACGACCCTGGCGACCGCCGAACTGGTCATCACCAGCACCCACAACGAGATCGAGGAACAATACGGACTCTACGACTACTATCTGCCCGAGCGCATGCGCGTCATCCCGCCCGGCACGGATCTCAAGCAGTTCCACCCGCCGGCCGACGACGATCCGCTCCCGCCCTTCGCCGAGGTCGTCGAGCGCTTTCTCGACGAGCCGGACAAACCGCTGATCCTGGCCCTCTCGCGCGCCGACCATCGCAAGAACATCATCGCCCTGGTCGAGGCCTATGCCGAACATCCGCGTCTGCGCGAACTGGCCAATCTGCTGATCGTCGCCGGCAACCGCGACGACATTCGCGATCTCGACGAGGGTGCGCGCACCGTCCTGACCGATATCCTGATCACCATCGATGCCCATGATCTCTATGGTCAGGTCGCGCTGCCCAAGCACCACAGCGCGGACGAAGTCCCGGAGATCTATCGGCTGGTGGCGCGCTCGGGCGGGGTCTTCATCAATCCGGCGCTCACCGAGCCGTTCGGACTGACGCTGCTCGAAGCGGCGGCGACCGGACTGCCGCTGGTGGCGACCGAGAACGGCGGCCCGGTCGACATCATCGGCAACTGCAAGAACGGTCTGCTGGTCGATCCGCTCGACCGCACGGCCATCGCCGAGGCGCTGCTCAAGATCCTGGAAGACCGCGAAACCTGGACGACCTATTCCCAAAACGGTCTGGCCGGCGTGCGCCGCTTCTATTCGTGGCCGTCCCATGCCGAGCGCTACCGCGCCCTGATCGGCCCGCTGACCGAGCTTCACGAGCACATTCCCGACACGCCGCCGATGCGCCGCGCCATGGTCTACCGCGACCGCGCACTCTTCACCGACCTCGATCAGAGCCTGCTCGGCGATCCCGAGGGCGTCGAGCAGTTCGTGGCGATGATGAAGCGCAACAAACGCTGCGCCAACTTCGGCATCGTCACCGGGCGCCGGCTCGACTCGGTGCTGATCGAACTCAAACGCCACGGCATTCCGGTGCCGGACGTGCTCATCACCAGTCTCGGCACCGAGATCCATTACAGCGGTCAACTGGTACTCGACGACTACTGGGCCGACCACGTCGATCATCTCTGGAGTCCGCGCGCCGTGCGTCGGGCGCTGGCCGAGATCCCTGGGCTGGTGCCGCAGCGCAAGATCGAGCAGAGCCGGTTCAAGATCTCCTATCACTATGATCCGACGATCGCGCCCTCGGTCGAAGAGATCTCCACCCTGCTGCGCACGCGCGAGCTGAGCGTCAACGTCATCCATGCCTTCGGCCAGTTCCTCGACATCGTGCCGATCCGCGCCAGCAAGGGTCAGGCGGTGCGCTATGTCACCCACCGCTTCGGCATCCCGCTGGAGCATGTGCTGGTGGTCGGCGGCTCGGGCGCGGACGAGGACATGATGCGCGGCAATACGCTGGCGGTGGTGGTCGCCAATCGCCATCACGAGGAACTGTCGCAGCTCGCCGATCTCGACCGCATCTACTTCGCCGAGCAGGCCCATGCCAAGGGCATCCTGGAGGCGATCGACCATTACGACTTCTTCCGCTCCTGTCGCGTGCCGGATCCGATTCCTCAGCCGGCCGCCGAACCCGAACCGGAGGCTCCTGCATGAACGCGCGTCCCCTGCTGTTGTGCACGGATCTGGACCGCACCCTGATCCCCAACGGGCGCGAACCCGAGTCGCCCGAGGCGCGCCCCTGGTTCAGGCGTCTGGTGGCCGAGCCCGAGGTGGCCCTGGCCTATGTCACCGGACGCCATCGGGCGCTGATCGAAGCGGCGATCGCCGAATACGCGCTACCGGCGCCCAATTTCGTCATCGGCGATGTCGGAACCAGTCTGCATGTCATCGTCGATGGGGTCTGGGAGCGGGTGCAGGACTGGGAGACCGAGATCGCCACCGACTGGGCCGGACCGGCGGACATCGCCGACTGGCTGGCCGATCTCGACGGACTGCACGAGCAGGAACGCGAAAAGCAGGGGCCGTTCAAACTGAGCTATTACACCCCGGCCGATCTCGATCCGGAGACGCTGCGCGCCCGGATTCGCGCACGTCTGGAGCGCCATGAGGTTCGCGCCAATCTGATCTGGAGCATCGACGAGGCCGCTGGGGTCGGACTGCTCGACATCCTGCCGGCGAAGGCGTCCAAGCGGCACGCCATCGAGTTTTTGATGTGCCGTATCGGGCGCGGTCTGGAAACGACGCTCTTTGCCGGCGACAGCGGCAATGATCTGGAGGTGCTGGTCAGTCCGGTGCGTTCGATCCTGGTCGCCAATGCGCATCCCGAGGTGCGGGAGATGGCCGTCGCGCAGTCGCGTGAACTGGATCTGGCCGACCGGCTCTATTGCGCCCAGGGCAACTGGCGCGGGCTGAACGGGAACTATGGCGCGGGCATCCTGGAAGGCGTGGCCCATTTCAGGCCGGATCTGGCGGATCGGATCGGCTGATCGCGGAGACACCGATGAAACACACCAGCGTACAGATCTTCGGCGAGGTTCTCTTCGACCACTTCCCCGACGGGCGTCAGGTGCTCGGCGGTGCGCCCTTCAACGTGGCCTGGCATCTGGCGGCCTTCGGCGCCGCGCCGCGCTTCATCAGTGCCGTGGGCGCGGATGCGGAGGGTGAGCAGATTCGGGCGAGCATGGAGGACTGGGGGCTGATCACGTCCTGTCTCCAGACCGATCCCGAGCATCCGACCGGGGCGGTCACGGTCAGTCTGGTCGACGGCGAGCCGAGTTATGACATCGTGCCCGAGCGCGCCTATGACTTCGTGCGCGCACCCGAGGACATCGCGCCGGGCGGTCTGCTCTATCACGGCACCCTGGCGCTGCGCGGGCCGGTGTCGGCGGCGACGCTCGACGAACTCAAGAGTGCGGGGCCGGATCTGATCTTTCTCGATGTGAATCTGCGCGAACCCTGGTGGTCGCTCGACCAAACCCGCGAGCTGGTCACTGAGTCCGACTGGGTCAAGCTCAATCGCGATGAGCTGGCGCGGTTGTCGGATGCGGCGCCCGAGCATGAAGGTTGGCTGGCGTCGGACCCGGATTCACGCCCGGCGCTGATCGAGTCGGCGCAGCGCTTTCTGGAGCGCCACGATCTCGCCGGGCTCATCGTCACGCTCGGCGCCGAGGGGGCGCTCGGACTGACCCAGGACGCCGATCCGGTCTTGGTCGCACCGCCGCAAGCACTGGAGGTCGTGGATACGGTCGGTGCGGGGGATGCGTTCGCCGCCGTCACCCTGCTCGGCCTCATCCACGGCTGGACGCTGACAACCATCTTCGAACGCGCCCAAGCCTTCGCCGCCCGCATCGTCGGCCAGCGGGGCGCAACCCGTGCAGATCGCGCGCTCTACGCCCCGCTCATCGCCGACTGGAAACGATGACGCTTGCGGACAATCAGCCGCGCACTGGCCCGCGCAATGCGATTGATATACACTCGAAAAAGTATATCCAAGACAGTGGAAGGAAGCGAAAATGCAAGTGTCCAGATGGGGTAACAGTTTAGCGGTCCGCTTGCCGGCCGCCGTGGTCGAGGCGCTGGATCTGCACGAGGGCGATGCGATCGAGATTCAGGTGGACAGTGCCCGCGCACTGAGTATCGGCAAGGCGCCTGACAACCGGGCGCTACTGGAGCGGCTGCGCAAATACCGGGGCCGGTTGCCCGAGGGATTTCGTTTCGACCGTCTGGAGGCCCATGAGCGCGGCTAAGGTCTTTTTCGACACCAATATCCTGCTCTATCTGTTGTCGGAAGACGTAGCCAAGGCGGATCGCGCCGAGGCGTTGTTGGCCGCCGGCGGTGTGATCAGCGTACAGGTGCTCAACGAATTCGCGTCCGTCGCGTCGCGGAAGCTGCGTCTGTTCTGGCCGGAGATCCATGAGGTGCTGGATACGGTTCGCCGGCTGTGCCGAGTCGAACCGCTACTGCTCGCCACCCATGAGCGCGCTCTCGAGATCAGTGAGCGCTACGGGTTTTCGATCTACGATGCCTTGATCGTCGCGTCCGCCTTGAGCGCCAAGTGCGAGGTGCTGCTGACGGAAGACCTCCAGGACGGCCAGCGCATCGACGACAGGCTGGTGATCAGGAATCCGTTTGACCGCTGACGCGGCACACTGTCACCAAGCCCTCAAGGGGACGTATCGCTCATGTACGAACAGGTTTCACACGCCCTTCTCAACGACATCCTCGACGACCTCAGCCATCAGGTGGTGCGCGAGGATCTGCGTCATTTCTACACCCGCTTGGGCGCGAACTTCTATGCCATCCATTCGCTGTTCGCCCATCTCTACGGCCATCGCGAGGACTTCAAGGAGCGGATCACCGAGCTGACCGAGCGTCTGGCGCGCGCCTATATCGCCCGTCCCGAGCCGTTGCGCCGGCTCGACATGGAGCGCGAGGAGAACCACAACTGGTTCCTGAGCCAGGAATGGACCGGCATGGCGCTCTATCTCGACGGCTTCGCCGGCGATCTCCAGGGTCTGATGCAACGCCTGCCCTATCTCCAGGAACTGGGCGTCAACATGGTCCATGTGATGCCGATCCTGCGCTGTCCGCTCGGGGCCAGCGACGGCGGCTATGCGGTCAGCGACTTTCGCGACATCGACCCGCGCGCCGGTACGGTCGAGGACGTGCGCTCGCTCGGCGAGGCCATGCGCGCGCGCGGGATGCTGCTCACGCTCGACGTGGTGGTCAATCACACCTCCAACGAACACGACTGGGCGCAACGGGCGCGCAACGGCGACAAGACCTATCAGGATTTCTACTATGTCTTCCCGAACCGCGACGTGCCCGACATGTTCGAGGAGACCCTGCCCGAGATCTTCCCCGAGACCGCGCCCGGCAACTTCACCTGGGACGCCGACATGGGCAAGTGGGTGATGACGGTGTTCAACACCTATCAGTGGGATCTGAACTACTCCAATCCCGCCGTCTTCATCGAAATGCTCGACATCGTGCTGTTCTGGGCCAATCAGGGCGCCGACATCCTGCGGCTCGATGCCGTGGCGTTTCTGTGGAAGAAGATCGGGACCACCTCGCAGAACGAGCGCGAGGCGCATCTGATCCTGCAAATGATGAAGGACTGCTGTCAGGTCGTGGCCCCAGGCACGCTCTTCATCGCCGAGGCCATCGTCGCGCCCTCCGAGATCATCAAGTATTTCGGCGAGGACGCCGTTATCGCCAAGGAATGCGAGATCGCCTACAACGCCACCTTCATGGCCCTGCTCTGGGATGCGGTGGCGACCAAGAACGCCAAACTCCTGAGTCAGGGCATCAAGAGCCTGCCGGTCAAACTCGACCGTGCCACCTGGCTGAATTATGTGCGCTGTCACGACGACATCGGTCTCGGTTTCGACGATGCCGACATCCGCGCCTGTGACTATGACCCCTACGCCCATCGGCGCTTCCTGGTCGACTGGTTCACGGGATCGTTCGAAGGCTCACCGGCGCGCGGCCGGCCGTTCGGCGTCAACCACAAGACCGGGGATGCACGCATCGCCGGGGCGCTGGCCTCGCTGGCCGGACTGGACGCGGCGCTCGACTCGGGCGATCAGACCGCCATCGACCATTCGGTCGCGCTGATCCTGACCCTGCACGGCATGATCCTGTCCTTCGGCGGCATCCCGCTGATCTGGTACGGCGACGAGGTCGGTACGCTCAATGACTGCTCCTTCCTCGACGACGTGAACAAGGCGGGCGACGCGCGCTGGATTCATCGTCCGCGCATCGACTGGAACCGGGTCGAGCGCCGGCGCGAACAGGGCACGGTCGAGCAGCGGATCTTCGACGGACTCAAGCGCCTGATCGCGGTGCGCAAGAACACCCCGGCCTTCGCCGACTTCAACAACCGCGAGCTGATCGACGCGGGCAATCCGCACATCTTCGCCTTCCTGCGCACCCATCCGAGTATGCCGGGCAGCTCGGTGCTGGTGGCGGCCAACTTCGATGTCACGCCGCAGTATCTCGATCTGGACGCGCCGGCCTATCGCGGTCTGTTCCGGGGCGGGCAGATCCAGGATCTGGTCAGCGGCGATTCACCGGCACTGCTCAACAACCGGGTGGTGATCCCGCCCTATCACTTCTACTGGCTCGCCGATCAGCGGGCGCGGTCGTTGCTCTAGATCACAGGAACCCTGGCTATGTCGCTGCTCAAACTCAAGCTCCACTGGCAGATCCTGATCGCGCTGGTTCTGGCCGTGCTGGTCGGGCTGATCGTCGGTCGCGAGACCGGATTGTTCGGCGTCAGCTTTTACGCCATCTTCGACTTCATCGGTCAGCTCTTCCTCAATGCGCTCAAGATGCTGATCGTGCCCCTGATCGTCTCCTCGATCATCGTCGGCGTCTCGGGACTGGGCGGCTCGGAACATCTCGGCCGGCTCGGCGGCAAGACACTCGGTTATTACGCCATGACCAGTCTGCTGGCGATCCTGGTCGGTCTGGCCCTGGCCAACCTGATCCAGCCGGGCGTGGTCGAGGGCGATCCGGCCGAGGTGTTCGGCTTCAGTGCCGAGGCTGCCGCCCTGCAGGAGCGCATCGGCGATCGTGACGCCGGCGACGTGGTCGAGGTCTTCCTGCGCATGATCCCGACCAATGTGATCGAGGCCGCCGCCCAGGGCCAGATGCTGGGCCTGATCTTCTTCAGCCTGCTCTACGGCTTCTTCCTCACGCGCCTGAACGAGACTCAGGGCGCCATCCAGCGCCGGTTCTTCGAGGGCCTGTTCGAGATCATGATGCGGATCACGGATCTCATCATGCGTTTTGCTCCGATCGGCGTCTTCGCCCTGGTCGCGCGCACCGTGGCCGACACCGGACTGGAGGCTTTCGGCCCGTTGGCGCTGTTCTTCCTGACCGTCACCCTGGCGCTGGCCACGCACTTCCTGGTGGTGATGCCGCTGCTGCTCTATTTTCTCGGCGGCGTCGATCCACGCCGTCACTATGCCGCCATGGGCGCGGCGCTGGTGACGGCCTTCTCGACCGCTTCCTCCTCGGCCACGCTCCCGATCACCATGGACTGCGTGGAGAAGAACGCCGGGGTCTCCAACCGCACCAGCAGCTTCGTGCTGCCGCTCGGGGCCACGGTCAACATGGACGGCACCGCGCTCTATGAGTGCGTCGCCGTGCTCTTCATCGCTCAGGCCTACGGACTGGAACTCAGCCTCGGCACCCAATTCCTGGTCGTGCTGCTCGCGCTCCTGACCTCGATCGGCGTGGCCGGCATCCCGGCCGCCAGCCTGGTGGCCATCGCCATCATCCTGAGCGCCGTCGGTCTGCCGCTCGAAGGCATCGGCCTGATCCTGGCCGTCGACCGCGTGCTCGACATGATGCGCACCGCCGTCAACGTCTTCAGCGATTCCTGCGGCGCCGTCATCATCGCCCGCAGCGAAGGCGAACGGAATGTATTGAAATTACAGCCAAACAGCGCTGTTCCTTCGGTATAGAATGCGCGCTAGATGCCCAGGCATCACTCGAACATCATCGCCGAACGAGAGACCCCGCTCCATGCCCAACACGATCTCCGCCCTCGAGGCCCTCGACCGTCTGCGCGAAGGCAATCAGCGCTTCGCGCAAAACCTCACCAGCCTCGACCGCATGATGAGCTATCAGCGCCGCGCCGAACTGACCGCCGCGCAGAAACCCTTCGCCATCATCCTCGGCTGCTCGGATTCGCGCGCGCCGGCCGAGATCCT
>ERZ1673962.162-NODE-162-length-56382-cov-153.833614_pt1 | contig 56382 bp, 53 predicted proteins | sample MGYA00580188_ERZ1673962 | MGnify/ENA primary metagenome ERZ1673962 (study PRJEB41334, sample SAMN05608104) | rock metagenome | biome: terrestrial subsurface; feature: shale formation; material: shale | place: USA: Pennsylvania ... | reverse complement strand
TTTACAAGAGGTTTCGCCCAAGGCCTGCGCCGGAGAAGGTGCGCATTATAGGCCGACAGAATGAGGCGTCAACGTGTATTTGAAGATTTATTCCGCAAGCAGCGAAATACGACCAAAAGCCTTCTTGCCTGCCTGACAGACATGAGTCGCCCCAAGCGTGAACATAAAAGCGCGATCTACTACTTCCCCATCTACCCGCACACCACCAGAGCCGAGCAGATCACGCGCAACCGCAGCATTCTTGACCAAGCCCGCACGATTCAATACCGAGGCTATCGGCATATCTTCCAGTGAGCGCAACTCGATATCCGGCATGTCGTCAGGCAACTCGCCCTCTTTCATTCTATTACCCGCTGAGCGATGCGCAGCCGCAGCCGCTTCCTCTCCATGAAAGCGAGCAACTATTTCCTCAGCCAAGAGGATCTTGATATCGCGCGGATTAGCCCCCTCCTGCACGTCCACCTTGAGGGATTCGATCTCCTCTACGCTACGGAAGCTGAGCAACTCGAAATAGCGCCACATCAGAGCATCCGGAATTGATACCAGCTTGCCATACATGACACCTGGCGCCTCCTGAATACCCACGTAGTTACCGAGTGACTTGGACATTTTCTTGACGCCATCCAGCCCCTCGAGGAGCGGCATCGTCACAATGCACTGGGACTCCTGCCCGTAGGAGCGCTGCAACTCCCTACCCATCAACAGGTTAAACTTCTGATCCGTCCCACCCAACTCAATATCGGCCTTCAGAGCAACGGAGTCGTAGCCTTGAACCAGCGGATAAAGAAATTCATGTATTGCGATTGGCTGACTGGATGCATAACGCTTACTGAAGTCGTCACGCTCCAACATGCGGGCAACGGTGTATTGCGAGGCCAGACGGATGAACTCCGACGGCTTCAGCTGATCCATCCAGGTGGAATTGAAAGCCACCTCGGTTTTCGCCGGATCGAGAATCTTGAACACCTGAGCCTTGTAGGTTTCTGCGTTTTCCAGAACCTGCTCACGAGTCAGGGGCGGGCGAGTCGCACTTTTGCCACTCGGATCACCAATCATTCCGGTGAAATCACCTATAAGGAAGATCACCTGATGCCCCAGATCCTGAAGCTGACGGAGCTTATTGATGAGCACCGTATGCCCCAAATGAAGATCAGGTGCAGTCGGATCAAACCCGGCCTTGATTCGCAGCGGCAGGCCTCGCTCCAGTTTTGAGATCAGCTCTGCCTCAACGAGCACCTCATCAGCGCCCCGCCTGATCACCGACAACTGCTCTTGAACCGACTTCATTGGAGGCCCCGCACCGAGAAATAAAAGGGCGTCAACCTTACAAGATCGACCAAAAATTACAATGTCACAGCATGCACCCAGTTAGCAGTCCGCGTGTTTCAAGGGTTGCCTCGACAGCACTTTGCTTATATTTTAGGCAGATATTTTTCCTGTACAAAAAATCGCCAGACATCTAATGACCTATTCAAAATCGAAAGCACCTTACTACCCGAAGAGCCATCTTTTGGCTGCAAGCGGCGTAGCTGCGCTTCTGAGCCTGGCACTGCTGGTGTTCCCATCGCGCGAAGTCGAGGCGAAGAAAACCTTTCTCGACCTCAGGCTGGAGGCTGCCAATGAGCACGCACCAGTAGAAGCAGGGGCCTCATCAAACATAAGCGGCGTCAGTAGCCCATTTGTACAAATACAGGCCTCAGAGCAGAAAGCAGCCACTGAAGCCTCGCCGGAGCAAACCGAGAACGCTCAGGCCGACACGAACCCCCTACTGAAGGAAGTCATAGTCGCCAATGGTGACACTCTGTCGACCGTCTTTGCCAAGGTCGGCCTGCCTCAGTCAACCGTTCATGACGTACTGGCGAGCAGCAAGGAAGCGAAGCAGCTTACCCGTCTCCGAATCGGCCAACGCCTGGAGTTCGAGATGGACGAACAAGGCGGACTCGCACGACTGAGTAGCCCGATAAACAGACTGGAAAGCCTTCAGCTGGAAAAAAGCGACAGCGGCTATACCTTCAAGAAAGAACAACTCAAGCCAGACGTCACCACGACCTACGCCTACGGTCAGATCGAAAGCAGCCTTTTCCTTGCAGCCAAGCGCGCAGGCCTGAGCCACAACTTGACGATGGATCTTGCCAACGTTTTTGGCTACGACATCGATTTCGCCATGGACATACGCAAAGGCGATTCTTTTGAAGTCGTCTATGAGGAAAAGACCATTGAAGGCGAACGGGTAGGCACGGGCAATATTCTTGCCGCTCGCTTCACCAACCGCGGCAAGAGCTATACAGCCGTTCGATACACCAACAAGCAGGGCAACACCAGCTACTACACTGCCGACGGGACAAGCATGCGCAAGGCATTCATACGCACCCCCGTCGATTTCGCCCGTATCAGCTCTCGCTTCTCGAACGGTCGCAAGCATCCGATCCTGAACAAAATCCGCGCCCACAAGGGCGTAGACTATGCCGCCCCGCACGGCACTCCGATCAAAAGCGCAGGTGACGGCAAGGTCTTGCTCGCAGGCCGCAAAGGCGGCTACGGCAACACTGTGATCATTCAGCATGGCAATCGCTATCGCACGCTATATGCGCACATGCAAGGCTTCGCCAAGGGCGTGAGAAACGGCTCGCAAGTCAAGCAAGGGCAGATCATTGGTTACATCGGCACCACCGGTCTCTCCACCGGCCCGCACCTGCATTATGAGTTCCAGGTAGACGGGGTGCATGTCGACCCACTCGGCCTGAAACTGCCCATGGCAGATCCGATTGCCAACAACGAAAAGCAGCGCTTTCTACAGCTGAGCCAACCTTTGATGGCGCAGATGGATAAAGAGCGCGCGACCATGCTGGCCATGCAGACTCAATAGCGATGCCGATCTATGTCGGCATCATGTCCGGCACCAGCCTCGACGGGCTGGATTTCGCGCTGATCGAACACAACAGCAACACCAGGCTGCTCGCCACTCACTACGAACCCATGCCGGAACAGCTGAAACGGGACCTGCTCGAGCTCTGCTCGACAGGCCCCGACGAACTGGCACGCGCAGCAATTACCGAGCAAACCTGGGCCAAGCTGGCTGGCTACGGTGTTCTACGACTCCTTCAGCAGGCGCAAGTCTCACCCAACGCCGTTCGGGCTATCGGCAGCCATGGACAAACAGTGAGACACGAGCCCCAGCGCGGCTTCACCATTCAGATAGGCAATCCCGCGCTCCTGGCAGAGCTGACAGGAATATGCGTGGTTGCCGACTTCCGTCGCCGCGACGTGGCTGCAGGCGGACAGGGCGCGCCTCTGGTGCCGGCCTTTCACGAAGCGGTATTCAGCGACGCCGGGCATGCCAGAGCAGTGCTCAATATTGGTGGATTCAGCAACCTCAGCCTGCTCCAGCCCGGACAGGAAGCCCGTGGCTTCGATTGCGGGCCTGGGAATGTACTGATGGATGCCTGGATTCAACGCAATCAGGGAAGTGCCTACGACCGGAACGGCACCTGGGCCGCCAGTGGAAAGGTGGACCCCGCCCTTCTTCACGCGCTTCTGGACGACCCTTTCTTCTCGGCCCAAGGCCCCAAAAGTACGGGGCGGGAGTTGTTCAACCTGGTCTGGCTGGACGACCGACTATCGGCATTCTCCGACTTACCCGCCCAGGATGTTCAGGCCACGCTACTCGAGCTGACCGCAAGAGCCATCTGCGATGCGTTGCAAAAAAGCCAGCCGGCAACAAAGGATGTACTGGTTTGCGGGGGGGGTGCGCACAACGCGACACTGATGCGCAGGCTGCAGGCGCTTATTCCTGACAGCAAGGTAAGCAGCACCGCTGATCTCGGAATAGAGCCCGACTGGATTGAGGCCATGGCTTTCGCTTGGTTGGCACACTGCTGCCTGGAAGGCATCACAGCCAATCGACCGAGCGTTACAGGGGCTCAAGGGCTGCGGGTACTGGGTGCGATCTATCCGGCCTGAGAACCCAAACGAAAACGCCGCGCATAGCGCGGCGCTCGTCGAGAAAACCCGATCAGATGGAGAACGAAGACCCGCAACCACACGTGGTAGTGGCATTGGGGTTCTTGATTACGAAGCGCGAGCCTTCCAGTCCCTCCTGATAGTCGACCTGCGCTCCGGCCAAGTATTGGTAGCTCATGGCATCCACCACCAGGCTGACACCTTCACGCTCGATGATGGTGTCGTCTTCAGCCAGATCCTCATCGAAGGTGAAGCCGTACTGGAACCCGGAGCAGCCGCCGCCCGTGACAAAGACGCGCAATTTCAGACGCGGATTGCCTTCTTCTTCGACCAGGCTCTTCACCTTGCTCGCAGCATCCTGACTGAACTGGATGGCGGTGGGCGTGAAGGATTCGACACTCATTTGGTTCTCCCGGCGCAAAGCGCGCTGTACTGCATTGATGGCGCATTATCGGCTTACCCTACGAAATCGGTCAACTATTGCCAGCAGATCGATTCCCAGGGACGAAAACCCGCCTCAGCAATCCCGACACGAGCGCAACAAGATTTATGGCAACAACGCCACATTGCCCAGCCCGAGACGCTCATCAAGCCCGAAGATGATGTTCATGTTCTGCAGCGCCTGGCCGGATGCACCTTTGACCAGATTGTCGATGACCGACAGCACCACGACCAGGTCGCCACCCTGCGGGCGATGCACCGCAATCCGGCACATATTTGCGCCACGTACGCTGCGGGTTTCCGGATGGCTACCGGCAGGCATTACGTCGACGAAAGGCTCGTCGGCATAGCGTTGTTCGTACAACGCCTGCAGATCGACCGACGTATCGGCGACCGTTGCATAAAGCGTTGCATGGATGCCGCGGATCATAGGCGTCAGATGTGGAACGAAGGTCAAGCCGACATCGCCTCCGACCGCACGACGCAATCCCTGGGTAATCTCCGGCAGATGGCGATGCCCCTTGACCGCATAGGCCATCATGCTTTCACCCGCCTCGGTAAACAGAGAGCCGATCTTCGCCGCGCGCCCGGCACCGCTGACACCAGACTTGCAGTCGGCAATCAGCCGCGACGGATCCGCCAGGCCATTTTCCAACAGAGGCAGGTAGCCCAGTTGAGTCGCCGTCGGATAACAACCAGGAACAGCTATCAACCGAGCCTGACGAATGTCTTCACGATTGACTTCCGGCAAGCCATAGACGGCCTCGGGCAGCAGATCAGGCGCGCCGTGCGGCTGGCCGTACCACTTCGCCCACTCATCAGCATCCTGTAGACGAAAATCCGCTGACAGGTCGATGACCCGAGTGCCCGCATCCAGCAATTCCTTCGCCAGAGCATGCGCAACGCCATGGGGAGTCGCAAAGAACACCACATCACAGGCGCCCAGGGTCGCCGTGTCTGGCACGCTGAAGGCCAACCCGTCGTAATGTCCGCGCAGGTTCGGATACATATCCGTGACCTTGACGCCATTTTCGGAGCGCGACGTGATCACGGTTACGTCAGCCTGAGGGTGCTGCGCCAGCAATCGCAGCAGCTCGACCCCGGTATAGCCTGTACCGCCGACAATTCCGACCTTGATCATGAGCCGCCTCTCGAATGGAACGATAAAAGACCGCTGATGATAAAGCTGCCCGCGCCCGGGGCCAACCATTGAGGTGACGCATGGCCGCTCAAGCCACTACTATCTGCGTCAAACACCAGACATGGAAACCTCGAATGCTCTACCTATGGCTCAAAGCTCTGCACATTATCGCGGTTGTCTGCTGGTTCGCCGGACTTTTCTACCTGCCAAGGCTGTTCGTCTATCACGCCATGAGCGAGGACCAGACCAGCCGTGAGCGGTTCCAGGTCATGGAGCGCAAGCTCTATCGCGGCATCATGATTCCCTCGATGATCGCGACGTTGCTACTGGGCATCTGGATGATCGCCCTCAACCCGTCGCTGTTCGGTACAGGCGCATGGCTGCATGCAAAGCTCACGCTGGTGGCCCTGCTGATCGTTTATCACCATATGTGCGGGGCGCAACTGAAACGCTTCGCGCGCAATCAGAACACGCATAGTCACGTGTTCTACCGCTGGTTCAATGAGGTTCCTGTGCTGTTCCTGCTGGCCATCGTCATCCTGGTGGTGGTCAAGCCCTTCTGACAAATCACCCGGAGGCGTGATGCAGTACACATTTCGCACACCACTGCCTGCAGTATCACGCGCCTTGCTTGTTGCTGCCTCAGAGGCAATTTAGGCTTTGTCGGACAAACACCAACAAGGACGTCACATGCAGGCCAACCAGTACCGAATCGTTTTCGATGGCGAGCTTATGCCAGGCATGTCAGCCGAAACCGTCAAGGCGAATCTGGCCAGGCTCTTCAAAAGCGACAGCGGCAAGATCGACCAGCTTTTCGGTCGAGGCCCGGTCAATCTCAAACGAGAGCTGAGCGAGACGGAGGCCGACAAATACCTTAGTGCGCTGCAGGCTGCCGGCGCCAAGGCCCGCAAGGAACGGGAAGCCCGTCAGCCGCTCAGCCTGGCATTGGTGGACACCGATTCAACCATCACACCCGAGGTCGCCCCACCAATGGAATGCCCCAAATGCGGGCATATTCAGACGCAGGCCATCCAGTGCGAAAGCTGTGGAATCGTCATCGAAAAGTACCTCGCACGACAGGTGCAGGCCAAAACGCGAAACAACAGGGCCAACACCAACCTGCCCTATGCACCACCAAGCGCCCAGGTAGCCGAGCCGATGCCGGAATATGGCGACCTCAAGCCATTTTCTCTGCAAGGCCGTATCGGTCGCCTGCGCTATCTGGCCTGGTCCATGGTGCTGTCGATTACCGCCCTGGGGCTGCTGGCCGCAGCCAGTGCCACCCTTGTCTTTTCCAGCCTGATAGGCGTACCTCTGGTCGCGCTGGTGGTCATCGGTTTTCTTGTCGTCAGTGTCCAGATCGGCGCTCAACGCCTGCATGACATTGGCTGGTCCGGCTGGCTACTGCTACTGACACTGATTCCAGTGGTCGGCTCGATATTCCCGCTGGTCATGCTGGCGGTACCCGGCAGCAGCGGGGTTAATCGCTTCGGCCCGCCACAGCCACCGAACAGCCGAGCAGTGAAGATTCTGGCTATCTTTTGGTTACTGGTGCCGCTCATCGGCATTCTCACCGCCATTGCCCTGCCGGCCTATCAGCAATATCTGCAGCGGATGACGCTTTGAAACCGACGTGCGCTCAGGCTTTGACTGCACGCCCCGAAGCCCAGCCACGAAGATCAGCCAAGGCTTCAGCCATCACCACCGAAAGCGGAGAGGTTGCCCGAATGCAGTCGAGCAACACCTGCTGGTCCGGCTCGCGTGACTGCGCCTGCCCTGCGTAGACTGCCGACACCACCACTTGCTCGATTTCCGCTCCGGAAAACCCTTCACAGGCCATCGCCAGCTCGGCAAGGTCGAACAGTTTCGGAGCTAGCTCGCGTCGCTCCAGATGAATACGGAAGATATCGGCACGGGTCGCAGTGTCGGGCAGATCGACAAAGAACAGCTCATCAAAACGCCCCTTGCGCAGAAGTTCGGGTGGCAGACGAGTCACCGCATTGGCCGTTGCCACCATAAACACCGGGGCCTGTCGTTCGGCCATCCAGGTCAGCAGTGTGCCGAGGATTCGCTGGCTTACGCCGCCGTCCATCTCACCAGTGGCCAATCCCTTTTCCAGTTCATCCATCCAGAGTACGCAAGGCGCCATCTGCTCGGCGAGTTTCAGGGCTTCTCGCAGGTTGCGCTCGGTCTCACCAAAAAATTTGTTGTAAAGACAAGCGAAGTCCAGCCGCAGCAACGATAATCCCCAGAGGCCTGCAACAGCCTTGGCAGCCATGCTCTTGCCGCCACCCTGGACGCCCACCAGCATCACGCCGCGCGGCATATCCTTGCCTCCGGCCATAAACGCACCCTGACGCTCTCCCAGCCAGCGCCTGAAGTTATGCAGCCCGCCGACATCAGCGAAACGTGCCGTTTCGTGCTCGAAACCCAACACGCCCTGCATGTCCAGAAGCTCGAACTTCTTGCGATTGAGCTCCGGCAAATCATCCTGCGTGATAGCGCCGTCATCGCAGATCAGGCTGTGAGCCAGACTTCGGGCCTCAGCATGGCTCAGGCCGCGCAGATTCTTCACCACCTGCTGCAGGGTGCGATTATCGGTCCGAACCCGCGCGCCACGATTACGCTCGCTCCAGCGGGTCGCCTCGTCACGCACGATGCTCAGCAGCTCTTCTTCAGACGGCAGGGTCAGACTGAAACGGGCGGCGTAGCGCTGAACCTCGGCAGGCAGCGTAAACGCATGGGAAACCAGTACCAGCGTGGACGCCGACGACTCTTCAGCCATCGCGATTTCCTTGATCAGCCGCACCAGTTGCGGCTGATCAAGAAACGGATGCAGGTCGCAGAATACATAAAGGCTGCGTTGCGGATCATGTTTGACGCGTTTGAGCGCAACCTCCGGGGCACAGCTTTCGCCCTCATCCAGCGCCTCGCCACCAAAAGCCAGCCGCCGCAACCCCTCGGTCACAGACCATACCTGTAGCGCCATGCCACGGGCTATCGCCAGGCCGGTCAGGGTTTCCAGAACACGCCGCTCGTCCCAGGACTCGATCACCACCAGCCGTAGCCGCGACTCAAGCACCAGCGCCAGATCATGAATGTCGTTCTTCATTGCTCCCCTCTTTCGCGCAAGCTGACCCATCGCTTAATGGCCTGCTAAACTGCCAGCCGATCCTAATTCCGGAGACATGCCATGGATTGTCTATTCTGCAAGATCGTGGCGGGGGACATCCCGGCGCACAAGCTGTATGAAGACGATCAGGTCATTGCCTTCAATGACATCACACCCCAGGCACCAGTCCATTTTCTGGTGATACCGAAGAAGCACATCGCCACGCTGCACGACCTCAACGAAGAAGACGACAAGGCGCTCGCCGGTCATATCCTCTTCACCGCCCAGCGACTTGCCGAAGAACAGGGTTGCCAGGAAGGCTTCCGCGTCGTCATGAACTGCAACGACCTCGGCGGCCAGACGGTCTACCACATACACATGCATGTCCTCGGCCAGCGCCAGATGCATTGGCCACCAGGCTGACAGACGCCCGCAGCACTTATCGACGACCGCTCTGCAAACATGGAGGCGACATGCCCAACCAGCGTGAATACTCAACTGCCGACCGCCTGCTGATGCAGGCCGATGCCGCATTAAGAACGCTTCTGCCTTTCAGCGGACAGCCCAATCGCCCGAACCCGGGGCTATTGAAGAACGAGACCGAACTGGGCGACAGCGAAACACGTCACGTTGCCGGCCTGATGCGGATCAACCATACCGGAGAAGTCTGCGCTCAGGCGCTGTACCAGGGTCAGGCGCTGACGGCCCAGTTGCCGAAAGTGCGCAAGGCGATGGAGCAGGCCGCCGAAGAGGAAATCGACCATCTGGCCTGGTGCGAACAACGCATTCGCCAGCTTGGCAGTCACACCAGCGTGCTCAATCCGCTCTTCTATGGACTTTCATTTGGTATCGGCGCTACAGCGGGACTGATCAGCGACCGGGTCAGCCTGGGTTTTGTTGCCGCCACCGAAGATCAGGTCTGCAAACACCTCGACGAACATCTTGAGCAGATTCCCGCAGGCGACGAGAAATCGCGGGCGATTCTCCAGCAGATGCGCGTGGATGAGGCACAGCACTCGACTGCCGCTCTGGAAGCAGGTGGATTTCGCTTCCCGGCGCCAGTCAAGTTCGGCATGAGCCTGATGGCCAAGGTGATGACCAAGACCACTTACCGTATATGAGCTACACGCAAGACCGTACGAGAAGCGGCCTTCCAGACAACGTTACGCTCTGCCCGCCTTACCAGCAATTCAAGGCTTGAGCGTTGTTGTTCAGCCCAACTCAACGATTTCGTAGTCATGCGTGATCTCGACACCGGCACGCCCGAGCATGATCGAGGCGGAGCAATATTTTTCAGCCGACAATTCCACAGCACGCCTGACCTGAGCGTCCTTCAGCCCACGTCCCTTGACGACAAAATGCAGATGAATCCTGGTAAATACCTTGGGGTCTTCATTGGCGCGCTCCGCCTCCAGGAATGCCTCACAGCTTTCAACCGGCTGTCGCGATTTTTTCAGGATGCTCACTACATCAAAGTTGCTGCAGCCACCCAGACCAAGCAACAGCATTTCCATCGGGCGAACACCGAGATTGCGTCCACCGCTCTCCGGCGGACCGTCCATCACCACGACATGCCCGCTGCCCGACTCGCCGAGAAACATGGCTTCGCCAGCCCATTGAATGCGCGCTTTCATCGATAGACTCCGCTAAAAAAGAGCGAAGCTTAGCATGGCCATCGACGGCGGCTGGAGACGACAAATCAACGCGACTGATTTGCCAAAGTTGATATTCGTGCCGCAGTTTTGTTGTCGACTTGAACCTGTCTGTTAAGCTCTTGTTGTTAATTATAAAGATCAGTCAATAAATAATAAGAACCTGCCTCTATTTGGAACCTTTTCCGGGACTACAGCATGGTCGCTATCACACTTACGCCCAAGATCAAGAACATCGACAAACTACTCGCTCACTGCCATCGACGGCGCTATACCGCCAAAAGCACCATCATCTACGCGGGTGATCGTTGCGAAACTCTTTTCTTCATCGTCAAGGGATCGGTCACCATCCTGATCGAGGATGACGACGGTCGCGAGATGATCATCGCCTATCTCAATCCCGGGGATTTTTTCGGTGAAATGGGACTTTTTGAGAAGGAAGGCACCGAAAAAGAACGCAGTGCGTGGGTTCGCGCAAAGACCGAATGCGAGGTCGCCGAACTGAGCTATGCCAAATTCCGCGAACTGACGCAGCAGGACCCCGACATCCTCTACGCACTTGGCAGTCAGATGGCCGAACGCCTGCGCAATACCACCCGCAAGGTCGGCGACCTGGCGTTCCTCGACGTCACCGGCCGTGTTGCCCGCACGCTTCTTGACCTGTGCAAGCAACCCGACGCAATGACCCATCCGGATGGCATGCAGATCAAGATTACGCGCCAGGAAATCGGCCGTATCGTGGGCTGCTCGCGGGAAATGGTCGGGCGGGTACTCAAAAGCCTGGAAGCCCAGGGACTGGTCTACGTCAAAGGCAAGACCATGGTGGTGTTCGGCACCCGCTGAATGCTGATCGGTGAAAGGCCGGCCTCATAGTAGCCGGCTCACCGACTCGGTCAGTCCGGGTCGCCAGACGCCCTGGGGCGGTTTCGCCCAGGAAAGAACAGGCGCTGCAATTCGACGCCAGGCTGCTCGGCGCGCATAAAGGCTTCGCCAACCAGAAACGCATACACCTGGTTTATCTCCATCAGCTCGACATCGGCGCGGTGCAGTATTCCGCTTTCGGTTACCACGACCCGATCTCGGGGAACGCGCGGAAGCAGATCGAGCGTGGTTTCCAGATTCAGCTCGAAGGTATGCAGATTCCGATTATTGATCCCGAGCAGCGGTGCCTCGATGCGTAAGGCACGCTCCAGCTCCGCGGCGTCATGCACCTCCACCAGCACATCCAGGCCATGACCCGCCGCCACATCGGCCAATTCCTTCATTTGCTCATCAGTCAGTGCCGCGACAATCAGCAGAATGCAGTCGGCGCCCAGCGCCCGCGCCTCGACTACCTGATAAGGGTCGACCATGAAATCCTTGCGGATGACGGGCAGATTGCAGGCACTGCGCGCCTGTTGCAAATACTCATCGGCACCTTGAAAAAAATCGATGTCAGTCAGTACCGACAGGCAGGTCGCGCCACCGGCCTCGTAGCTTCTGGCAATCTCTGCGGGAACAAACTCTTCACGCAACACCCCCTTGCTCGGCGAAGCCTTCTTGATCTCGGCGATCACCGCAGGCTGCTTGTTGCCAACCTGTTCCTGCAGCCGTCGGGCGAAGCCTCGTACCGGGTCCGCAGTCGCTGCCAGGCGCTCCAGCTCATCCAGCCCAATCCGGCCACGACGCTGGGCCACTTCCTGATACTTGCGCGTAATGATCTTTTCCAGAACGGTTGGCACGCTCATCGCGCATTCTCCTGTCTGAACACCGCTGTAAAGGAAACCAGCTCCTCGAACTTGTCGCGCGAAAGCCCGCTGTGCAGGGCGTCATGTGCCATTTCCACGCCCTCCTTGAAACTCATCGCCACGTCGGCGGCATACAGCGCTGCGCCGGCATTGAGCACGATCATGTCGGCGGCCTTCTGACCATTTTCGGTCTTACGTCGGCCCAACGCATCACGAATCAACGTCAGCGAGCCCTGAGCGTCCTCGACATTCAGGCCGATCAGGCTCTGGCTCTTGATACCGAAATCCTCGGGCTGAACCCGGTACTCGCTAATTTCGCCATTGCGCAGTTCGGCGACATGCGTCGGTGCCGCCAGGCTGACCTCGTCCAGGCCATCCTGTGCATGGACCACCAGCACATGGCTGCTCCCAAGGCGTGCAAGCACTTCGGCCATGGGCCGGCAGAGCTCCTTGCTGAATACACCCAGTACCTGATGCCTGACGCCTGCCGGGTTCGACATCGGACCGAGAATATTGAACAGCGTGCGCAGTCCCAGCTCGCGACGCGGCCCTGCGGCATGTTTCATCGCGCCATGGTGAGCCGGCGCAAACATGAAGCCGACCCCCACAGCATCAACACTACGCGCCACCTGTTCCGGGCTCAGATCGAGGTAGACGCCCGCTGCTTCAAGCAGATCGGCGCTGCCGCTCTTGCCGGACACCGCCCGGTTGCCGTGCTTGGCCACTTTTCCGCCCGCCGCCGCAACGACGAAGGCAGCCGCGGTCGAGACGTTGAAGATATTCATGCCGTCGCCGCCGGTACCACAGGTGTCCACCAGACGATGGGTATCGAACTTCACCGGCTCGGCCAGCTCGCGCATCACCTGCACCGCACCGACAATCTCGTCGATGGTTTCGCTCTTCATGCGCATGCCCATGAGGAACGCGCCGACCTGAGCATCGCTGCACTGCCCGGTCATGATCTGGCGCATGACCGCCTTCATCTCTTCAGTGGTCAGATCCAGTTGGCCGACGATCCGATTCAGGGCTTCCCTGATGTCCATTAGCGTACGCCTCCGGTCTGCTTCAAGAAATTGGCGAAGAGCTCATGACCCTGTTCGGTGAGGATCGACTCGGGATGGAACTGCACGCCTTCGACATTCAAGGTCTTGTGCCGCAGCCCCATGATTTCATCAACGCTGCCATCCTCCCGGCAGGTCCAGGCGGTGACTTCCAGAGGCTCGGGAAGCGTCTCGCGGCTGACCACCAGCGAATGGTAGCGGGTGACGGTAAGCGGATTGTTCAGGCCTGCGAAGACGCCGGTATTTTCATGAAAGACCGGGCTGGTCTTGCCATGCATCACCTGCCGCGCCCGAACCACATCGCCACCGAAAGCCTGGCCGATGCTCTGATGGCCGAGGCATACGCCCAGAATCGGCAACTTGCCGGCAAAATGGCGAATCAGCTCCAGCGATATGCCCGCCTCGTTCGGCGTGCAGGGCCCTGGAGAGACAACAATGCGCTCGGGCTTGAGCGCTTCGATCTCGGCCACGCTCAGCTCGTCGTTGCGTACCACCCTGACCTCGGCACCGAGCTCGCCCAGGTACTGCACGACGTTGTAGGTAAAGGAGTCATAGTTATCCAGCATCAGCAGCATGTGCGTCACCCTCGAGAATTGCGCTGCCCCCTTCGGTGTTCGCCGGAGCCGTGGCGGTCGCGTGGCAATGAGGCGCAACCGGATGGCGGACGAAGCAGGGAGCGAATGATTTCTGGCCTGGCGCCAGCAAGACCGGATCAGGCGTGCCAACGCCATCGGGCGTTGGCCTTGAAAAGACATATCAGGAGGATGCTGCTGAATATCACGGGAAGGTCTCGCAAAACGATCGACGCAAAGTAGCCTATGCCAAGCCCTGATTCAACCTGCAACAGTCGCCACATGCCGCTACTGAGCCAGCACGCAACCTTGCGCATACCTGCGAACAGCGTCCAGAGTCGCCGTCAGCTCCTGGGCCGGCACCGGACGTGCATAGAGAAAGCCTTGCGCCTGCCGGCAGCCTAGCCGCAGCAGCTCGTCGGCAATAATCTGCTCCTCGACACCTTCGGCCAGGGTCGCGAGCCCCAGCGAATCAGCCATCTGAATGATGGTGGCTACAATGGCATGGCCATCTTCGGTATCGATGCCCTGCACGAAGGATCGATCAATCTTCAGCGTATCCACCGCCAGCTGCCGCAAATAGGCGAGGCAGGAATAGCCCGTGCCGAAATCGTCAATCGACAGTTTCACGCCAAGCGCCTTGAGTCTGCTCAGCGTCAACATGACCTCGGTGTTGTTTTGCACCAGACTCGACTCGGTGAGTTCAAGCTCCAGCGCAGACGCCGGCAACCCGGTTTTTGCCAGTGCCTTCCTGACGACGCTTTCCAGCGAGCCCTGGTGCAGCTGGGCTGCCGCCACGTTGACCGCGACCCTGGGGATCATCACGCCCTGAGCGTGCCAGCTGGCGGCCTGTCGGCAGGCCTCGAAAAGCACCCAGGTGCCGATATCAACGATCAGTCCGTTCTCTTCGGCGACCGGTATGAAACGCCCTGGCGGCACAAGCCCCCATTGCGGATGCTGCCAGCGCACCAGCGCCTCGACTCCCAGCACGCGGCCCGAGGCGATATCCACCTGCGGCTGGTAATGCAGCACCAGCTCGTTGTGCGAAAGCGCGAGGCGCAAGCCATTGACCAGATAAAGTCGCCCGCGCATCTCGGCATCCAGCCCGGCGTCGTAGTAACACCAGGTTTTGCGACCGGCATGCTTTGCCTTGTACATGGCCATTTCGGCATTGCGCAGCAGCATGAGAAAGTCGTCGCCATCGTTGGGACCCAGCGCCACGCCGATGGAAACCGGCGCCACGATACTCTGCCGGTCCAGCACGAAGGGTTCGGAAAACTCGGCCAGGATCGCCTGTATCACGACCGAAGCCGCCTCGGCATCCGCCAGTCCCGTCAGCAGGATCACGAATTCATCACCGCCGGCCCTTGCCAGCATGGCGTTTTCCGGCAGCAGACGCTGCAAACGCTCGGCTGCGCCACATAACAAGCGATCGCCAAAGGTATGCCCGAAGGAATCGTTGACCATTTTGAAATGGTCGAGATCCATATAAAGGACGGCAATCGAACCCTGCAATTTCAGCGCACTTTCCAGCGCCTGACGCGTTCTCTCCTGCAACAGATCCGGTTTCGGTAACCCCGTGAGGCTGTCGTAGAACGTCAGAAATTGCGCCTTCTTTTCTGCCGCATCACGCTCGGCCATTTCCACCGCAAGACGCACATAGGGCGCGCGCACGTTGGCAACGAACACCACATGGTAGATAAAGCAGTAGGAAATAATCTTGTAAGCGTGCCCGAGCAGGCTGAACAGGCTGTTCACGTTGCCGTAAGCGGTAAAACACAGCTCGGCAAAGATAGAAAGCAACGTTGCGGCCAGCATGCCGTCGGCATGCCAGGAGGGTCGCTCCCTGCGCCCGACCCAGAAGCGCCAGGCGGCGACGACCAACAGGCCGATGATCAGCCATTCGGCAATGATCTTGAATGAAGTCAGCCCGCTGCCATCGACAAAGGTACGAGGCCAGAGCTGCGGCTGATAGAGCTGCAGATAGGTCGTCACACCGGCCACCGCCAGCGCCGCGACGAGCAATGCCGGGCGCGGCAACGAGCGCTTCGGCTCCATGCGAAAGGCAACTGCAAGCAGGGTGCAGGCGAGCAGCACGCGTGACACAAGCCAGAAGGCAATGGCTTTTTCCGGTGACGCCGGCGTTATCCAGTCTGGCATGCCCTTGTAGGACAGCATGTGCGCCAGATCGAGCAGGGCAATGGCAAGAAAGGCACAACCCAGCAACGGACTTGAAGCACGCTGCGGTCCATGGCTATGCCAGACCACAGCAAAGACCAGAGAGGCGACGACGATCGAGAAGACTTCAACAACGACATGCAGCGGTAACGGAAACCAGGCGGTGCTCGTCTGCAAATCGGTGAAGCTGGACAGCAGCCAGACCAGTCCGAGCAGCAGGCCGCAGGCAGTCACCAGAACCCGTATCAGGTAGCGATTTACGGGCGATACGGCGGCATTGCTATTCGACTGATACGGCATGCAGGTTACCGGCTGATAAATCGTCAAGAGCCCTGTATAGGCGAATTCGGACTATATACAGGGCAATTAGCCATTACCATACGGAACGCAGGGTATTTCGCATTACGTCGTTCGCACGACTCAGCGCTCGGTTTTCTCCGCCAGGGCCACCGCACGGAACATCGCGCGACGCTTGTTCAGCGTCTCTTCCCACTCCAGCGCCGGCTGCGAGTCAGCAACAATGCCGGCACCCGCCTGCACATGCAGCTCGCCATCCTTGATCACTGCGGTGCGAATAGCGATTGCGGTGTCCATGTTGCCATTCCAGGCGAGATAACCCACGGCACCGCCGTAAACACCGCGCTTGACCGGCTCCAGCTCGTCGATGATCTCCATCGCACGCACCTTCGGCGCGCCGGACAGCGTTCCCGCCGGCAAGATCGCCCGCAGTGCATCCATCGCCGTCAGCGGCGCCTTCAACTGGCCCGTGACGTTGGAAACGATATGCATCACGTTGGAATAGCGCTCGATGACCATCTTTTCGGTCAGCCGTACCGAGCCGTTTTCAGCGACGCGACCCACATCGTTGCGACCCAGATCGATCAACATCAAGTGCTCGGCCAGCTCCTTGGCGTCGCTGAGCAGGTCCTGTTCCAGGGCCAAATCGGCTTCTTCATTGGCGCCGCGCGGGCGTGTTCCAGCGATGGGTCGAACCGTGACCAGACCTTCCTCGACCCGCACCAGCACCTCGGGCGACGAACCCACCACATGGAAGTCGCCGAAATTGAAAAAGTACATGTAAGGGGTAGGGTTGAAGCAGCGCAGCGCACGGTACAGATCGATCGGCGCTGCCTTGAACGGAATTGACATGCGCTGGGAAATCACCACCTGCATGCAGTCGCCGGCGAGGATGTAATCCTTGATGCGGTTGACCGCCTGCTCGTAGTCCTCGCGACTGAAGCTGGAGCGGAAGGTCGGTTCGGCGCCGTTGCCCTGTTCAAAGTCCAGGCCCAGGCGCGGCGTGATCGACTGGCGCAGCCTTGCCCGCAGTGTTTGCAAACGGGCCTGGCCTGCCTCGTAGGCGTCCGGCTGCGACGGGTCGACCAGCACGATGCAGTGCAGCTTGCCGGCCAGGTTGTCGAACACCACCACGGCGTCGGAAACCATCAGCAGGATATCCGGCGTGCCAAGCGGATCGGGATTAGGGCAGTTACCCAGCTTGCGTTCGACATAGCGCACGCTGTCGTAGCCGAAGTAGCCGACCAGCCCGCCATTGAAGCGCGGCAGGCCTTCGACCGGCGCGACGCGGTAGCGCTGCTGGAAGGATTCGACGAAGGCCAGCGGGTCCTCGACCTCGCAGGCCTCGGTCTCGATGCCATCGGTGGTCACGCTGATGCGGTGATCCCGCACGCGCAGCACGGTGCGGCACGGCAGACCGATGATTGAGTAACGCCCCCACTTCTCGCCGCCCTGAACGGATTCAAGCAGATAGGAGTTCGGCGCATCGGCCAGTTTCAGGTACAGCGACAGCGGCGTGTCGAAGTCGGCAAGGGTTTCGAATGACAGAGGGATGCGGTTATGGCCTTCAGCGGCCAAACGCAGGAATTCTTCGCGGGTCATGTCAGCCTCGTGGTCTGAGGAGGGTTCGAACGAACAACGGCAAACGCGCCGGCCTGGCCGGCAGGAAAAGTCAGGCGCGCCAGCGCCAACGCGCCAGGGCCTTGATGACTTTCATCCATTGTCTGCGGGTTAGCACCACGAGCTGATCTCTTCGGTGGGTCAAAAAGAGTCCGGCCACACTAGCGCAGCCCCGGAGCCGAAGCAACCAGCTCGCGCAGATCGTCGAGCACCAGCGCCGGCTGCTCATCCGCGATGGGCTCGCCGTGGTTGTAGCCGTAGGTAAGCGCGACACAGCGTACTGTCGCGGCCTTGGCAGCCCGTACGTCGTTGCGCGAGTCACCAACGAATAGCGATTCGCCGGGCGCAACGCCCGCCTTGTCCATCACCCAGAACAGCGCTGCCGGATCGGGCTTCTGCTGCGGCAGGGTGTCGCCGCCGACCAGCCACTGGAAATAACCGACCAGGTCCTTCTCTACCAGCAGCGGCTCGATGAACTGGGCCGGCTTGTTGGTGATGATCGCCATCGGCACATCGTGCTCGCGCAGCCAGCCCAGACATTCGCGCACGCCGGGGTAGACGGTAGTCAACTCGTGCCCGCCGGCATAGGCCTGCATGAACAGCGCCAACGCTTCTGCAGCCAGATCCCCAGGGACGCCATCATGCTCAAGCTGCCCCGCCAGCGCGCGCCGCACCAGCACCGGCGAGCCGTTGCCCACCCAGTTGCGCACCTGCTGCACACCAGCCGGTTCGCGACCCAGCTGCAGCAGCATCTTGTCCACCGCCGTAGCCAGATCCGGCACCGAATCCATCAGCGTGCCGTCCAGATCGAACATCACCAGCTGCGGCAGCTTGCCGTAGAACAGTTGCTCCAGCCGCGTCATGGACGAGCCAGCGCCAGCTCGGCACGCATCTGCTCGATCACCGCTTTGTAGTCCGGCTGATTGAAAATAGCCGAACCGGCGACGAAGGTATCGGCGCCCGCCGCCGCGATCTCACGGATATTCTTCGGATTGACGCCGCCATCGATCTCCAGGCGAATCTCGCGACCACTGGCGTCGATCAGCGCACGCGCCTCGCGCAGCTTGTCCAGCGTGCCGGGGATGAACTTCTGCCCGCCGAAGCCTGGGTTGACGCTCATCAGCAGGATCATGTCGACCTTGTCCATCACGTACTTGAGCACGTCCAGCGGCGTGGCCGGGTTGAACACCAGACCGGCCTTGGCGCCGCCGTCCTTGATCAGCTGCAGCGAGCGATCGATGTGCTCGGAGGCTTCCGGGTGGAAGGTGATGTAGCTGGCACCGGCTTCGAGGAAGTCGCCGATCATGCGATCCACCGGCTTGACCATCAGGTGTACGTCGATGGGCGCGGTCACGCCATGCTTGCGCAGCGCAGAGCAGACCATCGGGCCGATGGTCAGGTTGGGTACGTAGTGGTTGTCCATCACATCGAAATGGACGATGTCGGCGCCGGCGGCCAGCACGTTGTCCACTTCCTCGCCCAGGCGGGCGAAATTGGCGGAAAGAATGGAAGGGGCGATGGCGAACGGCTGCATGACGACCTCGGGTAGCACGGGCGGAATGCCGCGCATTGTACCCGAGGCGACGTAACGACAGCAGGGCGATGGTCGGTGCGCCGCCTCGGGTTCCGGTCAGGTCAACTCGTCGAAGCACTCGCCAATGATGGCCAGGCCGCGGTCGAGCAGCTCGTCCTCCACCGTCAGCGGCACCAGCACCCGCAGTACGTTGTAGTAAGTGCCACAGGACAGCAGGATCAGCCCCTTGTCCCGCGCCCTGGCGACGATCTGCGATGTGAGCGCCGCTGCCGGTCGTGCATGGTTACCGTCCTCGAACAGCTCGATGGCGATCATCGCGCCAAGCCCGCGCACCTCCCCGATTTCCTTGTGCCGCGCCTGAACGGCCTTGAGGCCGGTGGTGAGTTTCTCGGCGACCGCCTTGCAGCGGTCGAGCAACTGTTCCTCTTCGAAGATTTCCAGCACTGCCAGCGCTGCTGCACAGGACAGCGGGTTGCCGGCGTAGGTGCCACCCAACCCGCCCGGGGCGATGGCGTCCATGAGCTCGGCCTTGCCGCACACGCCGGCGATCGGGAAGCCGCCGCCGACCGACTTGGCGAAGGTGGTCAGGTCCGCCACCACACCCATCTGCTCCATGGCGAAGAAGGTGCCGGTACGCCCGGCGCCGGTCTGCACTTCGTCGGCAATCAGTAGGATGCCGTGCTCGTCGCAGAGCGCACGCAAGCGAGCCATGAAGTCCTTCGGCGCGACATTGAAGCCGCCCTCGCCCTGTACCGGCTCAATGATGATCGCAGCGATGTCGCGCGGCTCCGCGTCGTTCTTGAAGATGCGTTCAATGCTGGCGATCGAGTCATCAACACTGACGCCATGGATCGCACAAGGGTAGTGCGCTCGGAAAATGCCGCCCGGCATCAGCCCCATTCCAGCGGAGTACGGCGCGACCTTGCCGGTCAGCCCCAGGGTCATCATGGTGCGGCCATGGTAGGCACCGGTGAAGGCAATCACCCCGGCACGACCGGTGGCGGCGCGGGCGATCTTCACCGCGTTTTCCACTGCCTCGGAGCCGGTAGTGACCAGCAGCGTCTTCTTGGCGAAATCGCCCGGCACCCGCGCGTTTATTTTTTCGCACAGCTCGACATAGGGCTCATAGGCGAGAACCTGAAAGCAGGTGTGGGTCAATTTGTGCAACTGCGCCTCCACCGCCGCGATGATTTTCGGGTGCAGGTGACCGGTATTCAACACGGCAATGCCCCCGGCAAAGTCGATGAACTCTCGCCCTTCCACATCCACCACCAGACTGTTCCGGGCATGGTCTGCAAAGATCGGGTGAATCTGCCCTACACCACGAGGGACGGCGGCAACGCGGCGCTGCATAAGGGATTCGTTGGTCTGACTCATAAGGGCTCCTCGGTGAACGGGCAACAGGTTGCCCTTGAAGGCAGGGCGCTCGCCTGTACAGTATCTTGCAAAGGATTACTCTAAGCCGCTGTTCGGGATATTGCACGCCCTTGGCATAAAGATGCATTCCGCACCGGCACGGTTGCCGTTAGGCTTGCGGCGTGCCGGGCAACCATGCCGAGCGCAACAGACCCAGCAGGAGAACCCGATGCTTTGCCGCCACCACATGAGGGTCGGTCTTTGCGCCTTCGCGCTGGCCATTACAACCGTCAGCGCAAACGAGCCGGAAGCCGCAGTCGAGACGCCAGTTGTTGCGCCGGTGGAGCGTCACACGCTGTCATCGCGCAGCGACATAATGGCGGTCGATCTTGCGCGTCAGCTATCCCCCGCAGAAGTGCTCAACCTCCAGGCATTTGAAGAAACCTTTATGGCCCTCTGGCTACCGGCCAATGTCGCTGAGCCAAGAGGGCTGGTGATTCTCTTGCCCGGCGAGGGTGAAAGCGCGGACTGGCCGCTCGGCATAGGCCCTCTGCGCCGCAACCTTCCCGATCACGGCTGGCACACCCTGAGCCTCAGCCTGCCGGATGCTCCCGGATTCACTCCATCCGCCACGCTGGCTCCAGCCGCGGACGAACCCGAACCCGACGAACCGACAAACGACGCAGAACCACCGAGTGCACCCAGCGAAGCCGGCTATCTGCCTGAAGAAACCGCAGCCTTGCAGGATGACGCGGCACCGGATGAGATTGAGCAGGAACAGGCCCCAGCGGGCGACGTCACTGAGGAAGCCGGCCTGCCTGAGCGCATTGATGCACGAATCACGGCAGCGCTGGATCATGCCCGCAGCCTGCAACCGGGGACCATCATCCTGCTGGGTCAGGGCACAGGCGCCTACTGGGCCGCCCGCCATCTGCAACAGTGGGCACCCGATGGCGTCGAGGGACTGGCACTGATCCAGCCACGACAGCCGGAAAGCCAGCCGGAACCACTCGCCCAACTGGTTCCGGCACTCAAGCTGGCAACTGCAGACTTCTATTACCGTAACAACGCCAGCACCCTGGCGGCCGCGCGGGAACGCCTGAATGCAAGCCGTCGTATTGCCCATCCGGCCTACCATCAGGTCGGCCTGACCCCGCAGGCCGAGGAACGCAAGGTCGAGCAGGAGCAACTTGTGCGGCGGGTGCGTGGGTGGCTGGACAAGCCGTCCGATAAAAAGGAGCGCTAGCAGCCCATTGAAAGCCTGGTGAAGCAAGCAGCCGGATTGCCAGCGCAGGCAGGTTTCAACAGCCTGCTAACGAAAGCCCCGGCGCTCACGAATCAGGGCATAGGCATTATGCAATTCACGGGTTCGCTCGGTTGCTTCACGAACCTGCAGCGGTGTTGCACCAGCGCCGGCCTGTTTGTCCGGATGATGCTTGCTGAGCAGACGTCGATAGGCGCGTTTGATGGTCTGCGGGTCGCTGTCGCTACCCACGCCCAGCAGACGCAATGCCTGCTCATATGCGCCCCCCGGACTGCTCGGACTCTCCCGGCGCCGACCGCCGGCTTGATCAAGCGCCGCAACCGCGACCGCCTCCCAGCCCATCCACTTGCCCCACAGCAGTATCAATTCATGGGCGCGAGCATCTATCCGCCCCGGCGCCCGCGCCATCCGCCAGCAGGCCTGCAGGATCGCCTTCGCCTCGTCGCGCCGCCCCTGCAGTCGCTGCAGAGGTTCGCGCAACCCCTCACCGCTGGCTTTGCCCCGATAGAACGCGTCGATGGCGGCGCGCTGAGCCGCTGATGCCAGTTGCAGCCGCCGCATTTCGCTGCGCGCCACCTGAATGTGCGCCTCGCTGACCCGGCCACTGCTTTTCGCCAGACGCCCGAGCAGAAAGAACAGCAACTCGTTGCCCGCCATCATCGGCTGACTGCCTTTCATGCGCTGGCGCAGCTCCGACCAGGAACCCAGCCCGAGCCGACGGTCGAGCATCTGTCCGATCAGCGCTCCGAGCAAAGCGCCTGGAATGCTTGCCAGCAACCCGCCAGCCAGTGCTCCAAACAGTGTGATGGGCCAGAACATCAGCAACCCTCTCCGAGGATGCGTTCGACTTCAGCGAGCCGTTCAAGGGTACCGACATCGACCCAGCGCCCTGGATGGCGCTCGCCGCTGACGTCATTCACCGCCATCGCGCGGCGCAACAGGGGCGCAAGCTTGAAGGCACCCGCACTGCAACCGTCGAACAGGCGAGGACTCAGCAGCGCAATGCCGCTATAGGTCAGCCGGCTCCCCGCGCCTTCCTCGGCCACCCGACCCTCGGCAAGCACGAAGTCCCCGTCCGGATGATGGCCGGGGTTATCCACCAGTACCAGATGGGCCAACCCGGTCAGCGGCTTCTTCAGGGCCGAAAAATCATAGTCGGTCCAGATATCGCCATTGATGACCGCAAAAGGGGCATCCCCCAGCAATGGCAGTGCATGATGGATGCCGCCACCGGTTTCCAGCGGCTCGCTCTCGGGCGAGTAGCGGATGCGTACACCGAATCGATCACCGTCGCCCAGATAAGCTTCGATCTGCTCGCCCAGCCAGGCGTGATTGATCACCAGTTCGCCAAAGCCAGCCTCGGCCAGCGCCCGGATGTGATACTCGATCAGCGGTACGCCGCAGGCCCGCACCAGTGGCTTGGGTGTATGCAGCGTCAGCGGGCGCAGGCGCTCGCCCTTGCCTGCCGCCAGAATCATCGCTTTCATGAGTGGGCCTGTGTGCGTGGCAGGTCTTGTAGCAGTTGCGCCAGCTCGGCCAGCTCGGGACGGCGTGCCAGTACACCGTCAACATAGGCAAAGAAGCGCGGCACATCGGCCAGATAGCGAGGTTTGCCGTCGCGATGGCAGATTCGCGCAAAAATGCCGATGACCTTCAGGTGCCGCTGCAATCCCATCAGATCGCTGGCGCACTGAAACTCGGCAAAGCTGTCCTGAACCGGGATACCCGCTGCCCGCGCGGCTTGCCAGTAGCCCTGCAGCCAGCCCTTCACCCGATCCTCCGGCCAGCTGAGAAAGGCGTCCTTGAACAGCGAGGTGATGTCATAGGTCACCGGGCCAATCACCGCATCCTGAAAGTCCAGAACGCCCGGATTCGGGTCACTGATCATCAGATTGCGCGGCATGTAGTCGCGGTGCACCAGCACGCTCGGCTGCGCCAGCGCGGCGTCGATCAGCAAACGACAGCTGCGCTCCCAGAGCTGCTGCTGCGCCGGGCTGAAGCTGTAGCCCAGATGACGCTGCACATACCATTCGGGAAACAGCTGCAATTCACGCCGCAGCAGAGCTTCGTCATAGCGTGGCAGCTGCGCCGATACAGGCAGCACCTGGAATGCCAACAAGGCCTGGATCGCATCGGCGAACAGCGCATCGGCGTTGTCTTCGTCAATCACATCCAGGTAGGTCTGACGGCCCAGATCACCGAGCAGAAGAAAGCCACGTTCCAGATCCTCGGCAAGCACCTCCGGCACATGGATGCCCGCCTCGGCCAGCAGCGCCGCCACCTCGACGAAAGGTCGGCAGTTTTCCTGGGGCGGCGGCGCATCCATCACAATCAGGCTGCGATCCGCCGCCTGCCAGCGAAAGTAGCGGCGAAAACTCGCATCGCTGCTGGCCGGGATCAGCGAAGCCTCAGGCACCGGGCCCCAGCCGCGGTGCGTAAAAATGTCCTGCAGGCGAGGCTCCAGCCAGGCGCAGAGGTCCAGCAGACGTTGATCGTGTTGCGGCATATCAGGGCTCTCCACGGCGCTAGCCGATAAGCAGGTCATGCTTTATTATCCCGGATCTTTCTCAGCCCATCGAGAGGCCTGCGGCCCAGCCCGGCCGATGGCTCGCCGCAAGCACGGACCAAAAAACAAGATGGCAGTCAAAATCCCCGCGTTTCGCAAAAAATTTCCTCTACTGGTTACCGGCAGTCTGCTCGCACTGCAACCTGTAGCGATACCCCTCGCCATCGCAACCGAACAGTTCGCCTGCCAACCGGGAGCTGGAGGTGGCTGGGACTGCGCGAGCAATGCCGCCAGCCCGACGCTGCCGCCACGCCCCCTGCATCGCGGCAGTGCCGCCGAAAGCACGGGTGATGGCGCGCAATCTGCCACCGGTAAAACCCAGCGCCAGGCAGCCACAACCACAGACGTCACCAAAAGCAAGGGTCGCGCCCTGGCCTCACGCAGCGCAGACTACAGCCATCTGGACTGGGTCCCGCGCGAGCAACTGACCAACGCGCAACTGGCCGAGACGGGCCCCTACTGCGCCGGCGCCTATATAGAGCCGAGCCGTCCGGGGCAGTTCGACGACACTCCGATGAGCGAAGCGCCGACCTACGTATCGGCCAAGGCGACCCGCCACGAACAGGAGCAGGAAGTTTCCACGCTGGCCGGCGATGTCGTGTTGCGCCAGGGCAGCATGCAGGCCGAAGCCGATGAGGCGAGCCTCTACCAGCTGGAAAATCGTGGCGAGCTGAAAGGCAACGTCCGCTTGCGTGACCGCAACGCCCTGATGGTCGGTGACCGCGCGGAAATCTTCCTCGACAGCGGTGAAGCCCAGATCGAAAACGCCGAATACGTCCTTCACGACAGCAGGACTCGCGGCAGCGCGCAGTACGCCAAGCGCGAGGAAACCGCCATCATCCGCCTCAAGGATGGCACCTACACCAGCTGCGAACCGGGCGAGAACACCTGGCACCTGAGAGGCAATAACGTCACGCTGAACCCGGCCACCGGCTTCGGCTCGGCCACCAACGTCACACTGCGGGTCAAGGATATTCCGGTGTTCTACACACCCTATATCCACTTCCCCATCGACGACCGCCGCCAGTCCGGCTTCCTCATGCCGACCATCGGCAGCTCCAGCGACACCGGCCTCGCCCTGCTGACGCCTTACTATTTCAACCTGGCGCCGAACTTCGACGCCACGCTCTACCCCCACTTCATGTCTGACCGCGGCCTGCTGATGGAAGGCGAGTTCCGCTACCTGACGCGCAGCAGCGAGGGCCAGTTCGGCGCCGCCTATCTGGACGACAGCGACGACGAGCGCAAGCGGCAATCGGAATACGAAGACCAGCGCTGGATGTACAACTGGCAGAACCGCAGCGGCCTGGATTCGCGCCTGCTGGCCGAAGTCGACTATACGGACATCAGCGACCCTTACTACTTCCAGGATCTGGACACCCAGCTGGGCATCAGCCAGCCGGCCTTTCTCGATCAGCGCGGCACATTGACCTGGCGCGGCGACAGCTACACCGCCAAGCTCAACGTGCATGCCTACGAGGCCACCAGCGTGGTCGATACCACTCCTTACGAGCGCCTGCCGCAGCTGACGCTGGATGGACGCCTGCCGTTCCAGCCAGGCGGCCTGAATTTCGCGTACAAGACCGAGTTCGTCAGCTTTCAGCGCAGCCTGCGCAGCGGCAGATTCCTCAACAAATATGGCGGCCCTATCAACTCGGACGGGACGGTAGGAACTCCCTGGTACGACGAAAACATCAGCGGCCTTGCCCGCGCAGAAGGCGAACGCATCCATCTAGAGCCAGGCGTTAGCCTGCCGCTGGACTGGAGCTGGGGTTTTATCAAGCCATCGCTGAAGTACGCCTACACTCAATACGACCTGGACCTCGACTCCAGAGGACGGGACCCGGCGTTCGGAGGCATTACCAGTTTCCAGGACTCGCCCGACCGCAGCGTGCCGATTTTCAGCGTCGATTCTGGCCTTTACTTCGACCGCGAGACCCAGTGGTTTGGCAATGCTTATCGCCAGACTCTCGAACCCCGCCTGTTCTACCTCTATGTGCCGGAAGAGGACCAGACCGATATTCCCGTTTTTGACACGGGTGAAAGCAGCTTCAGCTATTCCTCGTTATGGCGCGAAAATCGGTTCTCTGGCAAGGACCGCATCGGCGATGCCAACCAGGTCTCCCTTGGGGTAACCAGCCGCTGGATAGAGCCCAACGGCTTCGAGCGCCAGCGTTTCAGTATCGGCCAGGCCTTCTATTTCGAAGACCGTAAAGTAACGATGCCTGATGTACCCCGCCAAGGCAAAACTCCGCTGGATCAGCGAAGCGACTACACGTCGGACGTATCCCCATACGCCCTAGAGTACATGTATCGCTACAATCGCGACTGGCGCTTCACCTCGACCTTCAACTGGGACCCGGACAGCCGCCGCACCCGCTCCGGCAGTGCCATGTGGCATTACCAGCCGGCCGACAACCCGAACAAGATCATCAACATCGGCTACCGCTACCGCAACGACACCATGCGCTACGACCAGGCCAGCGGTCAGTGGACCTACGGCAGCGACTTCGGCACGCCCGGAAGCGCCAACTACATCAAGGACTACTACAAGATCGACCAGCATGACTTCTCGTTCATCTGGCCGGTGGTTCCGCAGTGGAGCGTGATAGGGCGCTGGCAGCACGACTACGGTCGCAGCCGCACGCTGGAAGCATTTGGCGGCTTCGAGTACGACAACTGCTGCTGGAAAATGCGTGTGATCAGCCGCTACTGGATCGATTACGACGAGACCAGCCTCAACCCCGACCTGAATGACGAGCCGGATACCGGCATCTTCCTGCAGATTGTGTTCAAAGGCCTCGGCAACGTCATCGGCGGCGCCACTGAGACATTCCTCGACGAACGCATACAAGGTTACCGTGAACGTGAAAATCAAGCTTTCTGACACCCTGCGCCCGCTGACGCTGGGCGCCTTGCTGCTGGGCAGCGCGCTTCTTGCCACTTCGGCCTCAGCCCAGGTGCGCCCGCTGGACCGTATCGTCGCCATCGTCGACAACGACGTGATCATGCAGAGCCAGCTGGACCAGCGTCTGGCCGAAGTGCAGCAGACCATCGAAAAGCGTGGTGCGGAACTGCCTCCGATCGACGTCATGCAACAGCAGGTGCTGGAGCGCCTGATTACCGAAAACCTGCAGCTGCAGATTGGCGATCGCTCGGGCATTCGCATCTCCGACGAAGAGCTCAACCAGGCCCTGGCCACCATTGCCCAGCGCAATAACATGACGCTGGAGCAGTTCCGCAGCGCACTGCAGCAGGACGGTCTGGGCCTGGAAACGGCACGCGAGCAGATTCGCCGCGAGATGGTCATCAGCCGTGTGCGCCAGCGGCGCATTGCTGAGCGCATTCAGGTCTCCAATCAGGAAGTGGAAAACTTCCTGGCTTCGGATCTGGGCAAGCTACAGCTTTCCGAAGAATACCGGCTGGCCAACATTCTGATCCCGGTACCCGAATCCTCGGATTCGGCAGCCATCCAGGCGGCCGAAAAGAGCGCAACGGATACCTGGCAGCAACTGCAGCAGGGTGTGGATTTTGCCCAGCTGGCGGTATCGCGTTCGGCCAGCGAGAACGCCCTGGAAGGTGGCGACATGGGCTGGCGCAAGGCTGCGCAACTGCCGCCGCCGTTCGACACCCAGGTGCGCGAGCTCAGCGTGGGTGAAGTCACCCAGCCTGTGCGCACGCCGCCGGGCTTTATCATCCTCAAACTGCTGGACAAGCGCGGCGGCGATACCCAGGTGCGGGACGAGGTGCATGTCCGCCACATTCTGATCAAGCCAAGCCAGATCCGCAGCGAAGCGGAAAGCCGCCGCCTGATCGAACGCCTGCGTGACCGCATCGAAGCAGGCGAAGACTTCGCCGAGCTGGCGCGCAGCTTCTCCGAAGATCCCGGCTCGGCCCTCAACGGCGGCGACCTCAACTGGATCGATCCGAATTCGCTGGTTCCGGAGTTCCGTGAAGTCATGGCCAACACTGCCAATGGCCAGCTGTCGGAAGCTTTCCAGTCTCAGTTCGGCTGGCACATCCTGGAAGTACTGGGCCGCCGCGCCACTGATGCCAGCGAAGAGTTCCGTGAACAGCAAGCCATGAACCTGCTGCGCAACCGCAAGTACGACGAAGAACTGCAAGCCTGGTTGCGCCAGATTCGCGACGAAGCCTATGTGGAAGTGAAGCTGTAAGCTGTAGGGAAACGTAGGGTGGATGTCGCTTTTTACATCCACCGCAACTTCGCTCGGCGGATCGATGAAGCGCGATCCACCCTACGAAGCCCGCCTTTGTAGGTCGAATTAGCCGAAGGCGTAATCCGACGGCCAAAAGGCATTACCCGCTGATCAGAGACACAGATCGGAGACGCCATGCCCCTTCCCTTCGTTGTCACACCCGGCGAACCGGCTGGCATTGGTCCCGACCTGTGCCTGCTCATGGCACGCAATGCTCAGCCGCACGCGCTGATCGCCATCGCCAGCCTTGAGTTGCTCACCGCGCGCGCCCAACTACTCGGGCTGAATATCCAGTTGTTGCCGGTTCTGCCTGGCGCCTGGCCGCAAACACCGGCCCCGGCAGGTAGCCTTTACGTCTGGGACACGCCACTGAAAGCGCCGGCAGAGCCGGGCCGGCTCGACCCCCGCAATGGACAGTACGTGCTGGAGACCCTGACCCGCGCCGGCGAGGGTTGCCTGGATGGCCACTTCGCCGGAATGATCACCGCTCCGGTACACAAGGGTGTGATCAACGACGCCGGTATACCCTTTTCCGGCCATACCGAATTTCTCGCCGAGCTGACCCACACCGAGCAGGTGGTAATGATGCTCGCCACACAGGGCCTGCGGGTTGCGCTGGTCACCACGCACCTGCCGCTCAAGGATGTTGCCGCCGCCATCACTCGCGAACGCCTGGAGCGAGTAACGCGCATCCTGCATGCCGATCTGGTCGGCAAATTCGGCATTGCCCAGCCCCGGATTCTGGTCTGCGGGTTCAACCCCCACGCCGGCGAAGGCGGCCACCTTGGGCGCGAAGAAATCGAGATCATCGAACCAGCACTGGCAGGGCTGCGCGAGGAAGGCATCAACCTGATCGGACCGCTGCCAGCCGATACGCTATTCACCCCGAAGCACCTTGATCGCTGCGATGCGGTGCTGGCCATGTATCACGACCAGGGCCTGCCGGTGCTCAAGTACAAGGGCTTCGGCGCCGCCGTCAATGTCACCCTGGGCCTGCCCATCGTGCGCACCTCGGTCGATCACGGCACCGCACTGGACCTGGCCGGCACCGGTCAAGTCGATACCGGCAGCCTTCAGGTCGCGCTGGAAACGGCCTACCAGATGAGCGGTAGCCAGCCCCGCTAACGGATCGCGGCTTAGCCAACCAGCAAGCGAAGTGCCGCGGGATGCTAAAGCGGCATACCCTTTACCGTTCAGCCCCGGCGCTTTTGTCGTGCCCTCTTCCCCAGCCTGCTAAAATGCTCGCCTTATCTGTTTCAGCTTCAAGCTTCAGGCTTCAAGCTGCTCCCTGGAGCTTCCATGTCCGAGTACCAACACCGCGCGCGCAAGCGTTTTGGCCAGAACTTCCTGCACGATGCCGGCGTGATTCACCGCATTCTGCGGGCCATACACGCCAGGCCCGGCGAGCGGCTCGTTGAGATCGGGCCAGGCCAGGGCGCACTGACCGAAGGCCTGCTGGACAGTGGAGCTCATCTGGATGTGGTGGAGCTGGATCTGGACCTGATCCCGATTCTGCAAGGCAAGTTTGCCGAGCGGGACAATTTCACCCTGCACCAGGGCGATGCCCTGAAATTCGACTTTGCACGCCTGAGCGATGTACCCGGTAGCCTGCGCATCGTCGGCAATCTGCCCTACAACATCTCCACGCCGCTGATCTTCCATCTGCTCGACCACGCGCATCTGATCCGCGACATGCACTTCATGCTGCAGAAGGAAGTGGTCGAGCGGCTCGCCGCTCAACCTGGCGGCGGTGACTGGGGACGACTGTCGATCATGGTCCAGTATCATTGCCGCGTGGAGCATCTGTTCAATGTCGGCCCAGGCGCTTTCAACCCGGCGCCCAAGGTGGAGTCGGCCATCGTCCGGCTGGTGCCGCACACGCAATTGCCACATCCGGCACAGGATCACCGCCAGCTCGAAACCGTAGTCCGCCAGGCCTTCAATCAGCGCCGCAAGACGTTGCGCAATACGCTCAAGGGCCTGCTCGATGCGGACGCCATCGCCGCAGCAGACGTCGACGGCAGCCTGCGTCCCGAGCAACTGGATCTGGCCGCTTTTGTACGGCTCTCCGATCAACTCTCCGCCCGTACCTAACGGCATACCGAGCAGAATTCATGTCTGAAGATCTCCGCTACCAGATCGACGTCAACGTCACGCCGCAGTACTTGCCCGAACAGTCGCAGCCGGAACAAAACCGCTATGCCTTTGCCTACAAGGTAGTGATCGAAAACAATGGCCAGCTATCGGCACAGCTGCTGTCGCGCCACTGGATCATCACCGACGGCGACGGCCAGGTACAGGAGGTACGCGGCGCCGGCGTAGTGGGCGAACAACCGCTGATCGTACCGGGTGCGCGCCATGTCTACACCAGCGGTACGCTGATGAGTTCCAGTGTCGGCATCATGCAGGGCAGCTACCAGATGCTTGCCGAGGATGGTCACGCTTTCGACGCAATCATTGCCCCTTTTCGCCTCGCAGTCCCCGGAGTGCTGCATTGACCACTTATGCCGTTGGCGACCTGCAAGGTTGCCTGGAACCCCTTCAATGCCTGCTGCAGGAAGTCGACTTCAGCCCGTCGCGCGACTGTCTATGGCTCGCCGGGGACCTGGTCAATCGTGGCCCTCAGTCACTGGAAGCGCTGCGCTTCGTTCGCGATCTGGGCAGCTCGGGCGTCACGGTGCTGGGCAATCATGATCTGCATCTTCTGGCCGTGGCGCACAACATCGACCGGCTGAAGCGCTCCGATACGCTCAGGTCGATTCTTGACGCGCCTGACCGCAGCGACCTGATCGACTGGCTGCGACAGCAGAAGCTCGTCCATTACGACAGTGACCGGGAAACCACCATGGTCCACGCCGGCATCCCGCCGCAGTGGACCATGGAAAAAGCCCTCAGGCGCGCGGCGGAAGTTGAACAGGTGCTGCGTGACGATGCCCTCCTGTTGCCGTTTCTCGACGGCATGTATGGCAACCAGCCGGCCAAGTGGGACAAGGAACTGCACGGCGTGCCACGCCTGCGCCTGATCACCAACTACTTCACCCGTATGCGCTTCTGCAAGGCCGACGGCACGCTCAACCTGGAAGCCAAGGAAGGCATCGAGACGGCTCCGCCCGGCTTCGCCCCCTGGTTCAGCCATGCCAATCGCAAGACCCGTAACTGCACAATAATCTTCGGCCACTGGGCCGCGCTGGAAGGCCGCTGCGACGCCCCCAATGTCCATGCCCTGGACACCGGCTGCGTCTGGGGCAATGCCATGACCCTGATGAACCTCGACAGCGGCGAAATGCATCGTTGCGACTGCGATCACGGAAAGCCTGTATGACCGAATTCAAGCGCATCTCCCCCGAGCAGGCCCAGGCACTGCGCGAACAAGGTAGCGTTGTAGTGGATATCCGCGACGCCCAGAGCTACGCCAGCGGCCATATCCGCGGCTCAACCCTGCTGGACAACCACTCATTGCCGGATTTCATTGCCGCAGCCGATCTCGATCAGCCCCTGATCGTCACCTGCTATCACGGCCACTCCAGCCAGAGCGCCGCCGCCTATCTGGTCAATCAGGGCTTCTCCGACGTCTACAGCCTCGACGGCGGCTTCGAGCTCTGGCGGCACAGCTTCCCGCAGGACGTCGAACAGGGCGATCCGACATAAAAAGTCATTCTTCCAGAGGCCGCGCAGCACGCGGCCTTGAGCCTTGCGCCTGAAAAAATCTCGCACCAAATCATTGCTCGCCCCATTGAGTTTGCCGAATCCGAACTATCCTTGAGCTCAGGCCATCCAAGCAGGTGAAAGTCGGCAAAACGACTACCGGGCCTCAGGTCACGACCATCGGCAGTTCGGGGGGACGCCACCATCAAGGCCGCCGCACAACAGCAGGCCGCCCCTGAATGCCTGATGACAACACCGGCTCCGAGCATCGTCCGAGGTGAAGTCAATGAGCATTTTCAGCCATTACCAGCAACGATTCGAAGCAACCCGGCAAGAAGAGTATTCGCTTCAGGAATACCTCGATCTGTGCAAGGAAGATCCGGGCACATACGCCAGTGCCGCCGAGCGCCTGCTGATGGCCATCGGCGAACCTGAATTGATCGATACCTCGACCGACTCGCGTCTGTCACGCATCTTTTCCAACAAGGTAATCCGTCGCTACCCGGCGTTCGGCGACTTTCATGGCATGGAGGAGTGCATCGACCAGATTGTTTCCTACTTCCGCCATGCCGCTCAGGGCCTGGAGGAGAAAAAGCAGATTCTCTACCTGCTCGGCCCGGTAGGCGGCGGCAAATCCTCACTGGCGGAAAAACTCAAGCATCTGATGGAAAAGGTGCCCTTCTACGCCATCAAGGGTTCGCCGGTGTTCGAGTCGCCGCTGGGGCTGTTCAACCCCGCCGAAGATGCACGGATCCTCGAAGAGGACTACGGCATTCCGCCGCGCTACCTCAACTCGATCATGTCGCCCTGGGCAACCAAACGCCTGCAAGAGTTCGGCGGCGACATCAGCCAGTTCCGCGTGGTCAAACTGTACCCCTCGATTCTCAACCAGATCGCCGTGGCCAAGACCGAGCCGGGGGACGAGAACAACCAGGACATCTCCGCGCTGGTGGGTAAGGTGGATATCCGCAAGCTGGAGGAATTTCCGCAGAACGACGCCGACGCCTACAGCTACTCCGGCGCGCTGTGCAGGGCCAATCAGGGCCTGATGGAATTCGTCGAGATGTTCAAGGCGCCGATCAAGGTGCTGCACCCCCTGCTGACCGCGACCCAGGAAGGCAACTACAACTCCACCGAGGGCCTGGGTGCGATTCCCTACAGCGGCATCCTCCTGGCGCACTCCAACGAATCGGAGTGGCACAGCTTCCGCAACAACAAGAACAACGAAGCCTTCATCGACCGTATTTACATCGTCAAGGTGCCCTACTGCCTGCGCGTCACCGACGAGGTGAAAATCTACGACAAGCTGCTGTTCAACAGCTCGCTGGCCAAGGCCCATTGCGCGCCTGACACGCTGAAGATGCTTGCCCAGTTTTCGGTGCTCTCGCGCCTTAAGGAACCGGAAAACTCCAACATCTACTCGAAGATGCGCGTCTACGACGGCGAGAACCTCAAGGACACCGATCCCAAGGCCAAGTCGATCCAGGAATACCGCGATACCGCTGGCGTCGACGAAGGCATGAACGGCCTGTCGACCCGCTTCGCCTTCAAGATCCTGTCCAAGGTCTTCAACTTCGATCCGCACGAAATCGCCGCCAACCCGGTGCACCTGCTCTACGTGCTGGAGCAGCAGATCGAACAGGAACAGTTCCCCGCCGAGACGCGCGAACGCTATCTGCGCTTCATCAAGGAATACCTGGCGCCGCGCTACGTCGAATTCATTGGCAAGGAAATCCAGACCGCCTACCTGGAAAGCTACAGCGAGTACGGACAGAACATCTTTGACCGCTACGTGCTCTACGCCGACTTCTGGATTCAGGATCAGGAATATCGCGATCCGGAAACCGGCGAAATCCTCAACCGCATGGCCCTCAACGAGGAGCTGGAGAAGATCGAGAAACCCGCCGGCATCAGCAACCCGAAGGATTTCCGCAACGAGATTGTCAACTTCGTGCTACGCGCCCGCGCCAACAACAACGGCAAGAATCCGTCCTGGCTCAGCTACGAGAAGCTGCGCGTGGTGATCGAGAAGAAGATGTTCTCCAACACCGAGGACCTGCTGCCCGTCATCAGCTTCAACGCCAAGGCCAGCAAGGAAGACCAGAAAAAACACAGCGACTTCGTCGTGCGCATGGTCGAACGCGGCTACACGGAGAAACAGGTTCGCCTGCTCTCGGAATGGTATTTGCGGGTACGCAAATCGCAGTAGAGCAGCTTGATGCCTGAAGCCAGCGCTGAAAGTGAAACGTGCTTCCAGCGCTGGATTCCAGCTGCACCGGAGGGGCTATGAGCTACGTGATCGACCGCCGCCTGAACGGCAAGAACAAGAGCACGGTGAACCGCCAGCGGTTCCTGCAGCGTTACCGCGGGCATATCAAGAAGGCGGTGGAGGAAGCCGTGGGGCGGCGCTCCATCACCGACATGGAGCATGGCGAGCAGATCAGCATTCCCGGTCGTGATATCGACGAACCCGTGCTGCACCATGGCCGTGGCGGACGGCAGACTGTCGTTCATCCCGGCAACAAGGAGTTCGTCGCCGGCGAACGCATCCCGCGCCCGCAAGGGGGCGGCGGCGGGGGTGGCTCCGGACAAGCCAGCGACAACGGCGAGGGCCTGGACGATTTCGTCTTCCAGATCACCCAGGAGGAGTTCCTCGACTTCATGTTCGAGGATCTGGAGCTGCCCAACCTGGTCAAGCGCCACATCACCGGTACCGATACCTTCAAGACGGTACGCGCCGGCATCAGCAACGAAGGCAACCCGTCACGGATCAACATCGTCCGCACCCTGCGTTCGGCGCACGCCAGGCGTATTGCGCTGTCCGGCAGCAGCCGCACGAAGCTGCGTGAGGCAAAGGCCGAACTGGCGCGACTCAAACTTGAAGAGCCGGACAATTTCAGTGATATCCGCATCATCGAACAGGAAATCGAACGCCTGAGCGCGCGCATCAACCGCGTGCCCTTTCTCGATACCTTCGATTTGAAATACAACCTGCTGGTCAAACATCCCAACCCCAGCTCCAAGGCCGTAATGTTCTGCCTGATGGACGTTTCCGGCTCCATGACCCAGTCCACCAAGGACATCGCCAAGCGCTTCTTCATCCTGCTGTACCTGTTCCTCAAGCGCAGCTACGACAAGATCGAGGTGGTGTTTATCCGCCACCACACCAGCGCCAAGGAGGTGGACGAAGAAGAGTTCTTCTACTCGCGGGAAACCGGCGGCACCATCGTCTCCAGCGCGCTGAAAATGATGCAGGAAATCATGGCCGAGCGTTATCCGGTCAACGAGTGGAATATCTATGCGGCTCAGGCCTCTGACGGCGACAACTGGAACGATGATTCGCCGGTCTGTCGCGACATTCTGATCAACCAGATCATGCCGTTCGTCCAGTACTTCTCCTACGTCGAAATCACGCCTCGCGAGCATCAGGCACTGTGGTACGAATACAACCAGGTGGCCGAAGCCTTTGCCGATTCGTTCGCCCAGCAGCAACTGGTGAGTGCGGGGGATATCTATCCGGTGTTCCGCGAACTCTTCCAGCGACGCATGGCCAGCTGAGGTACGCCGCATGAAACGACAGCCCATTTCCACCGGCTCGGAATGGACCTTCGAGCTGATCCGTGCCTACGACCGCGAAATCGGCCGGATCGCCGAAGGCTATGCCCTCGACACCTACCCCAACCAGATCGAGGTGATCACCGCCGAGCAGATGATGGACGCCTACGCCTCGGTGGGCATGCCGCTGGGCTATCACCACTGGTCCTACGGCAAGCACTTCCTCAGCACCGAGAAATCCTACAGCCGTGGCCAGATGGGCCTGGCCTACGAAATCGTGATCAATTCCGACCCCTGCATCGCCTATCTGATGGAGGAAAACACCATCACCATGCAGGCGCTGGTGATCGCCCACGCCAGCTACGGTCACAACAGCTTCTTCAAGGGCAACTACCTGTTCCGCACCTGGACCGACGCCGGCTCGATCATCGACTATCTGGTGTTCGCCAAGCAGTACATCACCCAGTGCGAGGAGCGCCACGGGATCAATGCGGTAGAGGATCTGCTCGACTCCTGCCATGCGCTGATGAACTACGGCGTGGACCGCTACAAGCGGCCCTACCCCATCTCTGCCGAGGAAGAGCGGCGGCGCCAGAAAGACCGCGAAGAGCACCTGCAAAAGCAGATCAACGACCTCTGGCGCACCATCCCCCGCGGCCCTGGAAAAGGCGATGAAGAGGACGACGGCCAGCGTTTCCCCGTCGAGCCACAGGAGAACATCCTTTACTTCATCGAGAAGCACGCCCCCCTGCTGGAACCCTGGCAGCGCGAGGTCGTGCGGATCGTGCGCAAGATCGCCCAGTATTTCTATCCGCAGCGGCAAACCCAGGTGATGAACGAAGGCTGGGCCACCTTCTGGCACTACACACTGCTCAACGACCTCTACGACGAAGGGTTGGTGACAGACGGCTTCATGTTTGAATTTCTCCAGGCGCACACCAGCGTGATCTACCAGCCGGGGTTCGATAGCCCTTACTACAGCGGCATCAACCCCTACACGCTGGGTTTCGCCATGTACCAGGATATCCGGCGGATCTGCGAGAACCCCACCGAGGAAGACAGGCGCTGGTTCCCCGATATCGCTGGGAGCGACTGGCTGACCACGGTGAAATTCGCCATGCAGAACTTCAAGGATGAGAGTTTCATCCTGCAGTTTCTCTCGCCCAAGGTGATACGCGACCTCAAGCTGTTCAGCATTCTTGATGACGACCACAAGGATGAACTGCTGGTGCCGGCCATCCATGACGAGAGCGGCTACCACACCATTCGCGAATTGCTGGCCGCGCAGTACAACCTCGGCAACCGCGAACCCAATATCCAGGTCTGGAGCGTGGACCGCCGTGGCGATCGCTCGCTGACCCTGCGCCACCAGCAACACGACCGCAAACCCCTGGGCAGCTCTACCGAAGAAGTCCTCAAACACCTGCATCGTCTCTGGGGTTTTGATGTCCATCTGCATTCCATGCAGGACGACAATCGCGTGGCCACTCACCATATGCCGCCCAGGACCGAAGCAGAGCCCGAACCCCGTTTCCCCGGCTTGAATCTGACGACGAAACACTGAGCACGAACATTGCGCGCCAAACGCGTAACGCAAGATCCGGCCTACCGCCTGAGGCCCGAACCCTGTTTATCCTTTATCCTCCGCACGAACGGAGGAAGGCATGCAGATCTACAAAGTCGGCGGAGCGGTACGTGACCGGTTGCTGGGGCGTCCCGTAACCGAGGTGGACTGGGTTGTGGTCGGCGCCAGCGCCGAGCAGATGCAGGCGCTGGGCTATCGCCCGGTGGGCGCGGACTTCCCCGTGTTCCTGCATCCACAAACCGGCGAGGAATATGCCCTGGCCCGCACCGAGCGCAAAAGCGGGCGCGGCTATGGTGGGTTCACCTTCTACGCCAGCCCCGACGTCACTCTTGAAGAAGACCTGATCCGCCGCGATCTCACCATCAACGCCATGGCCGAGGACGAACAGGGTCGGCTGATAGACCCTTACAACGGCCAGGCCGATCTCGCCGCACGCACACTCAGGCATGTTTCGCCCGCCTTTGCCGAAGACCCGCTGCGGGTGCTGCGCGTGGCCCGATTTGCGGCACGCTATGCCGGGCTGGGCTTCACCGTCGCCCACGAAACCCTGGCACTGATGCGCCAGCTGGCCGAGTCGGACGAACTGCAAGCGCTCACACCGGAGCGCTGCTGGAAGGAAATTTCCCGCGCCCTGATGGAGCCACACCCCGACGTGTTTGTGCAGGTGTTGCGCGATTGCGGCGCGCTCGCCGTATTGCTTCCCGAGATTGACGCGCTCTTCGCAGCGCACACCGGCAAGGACACGAACCTGCTCGATGTGCTGCGCCAGTGCGCTCTCCACGAGCAGCCACTGACCATTCGCTGGGCTTGCTTGCTGCATTCCCTGAGCAAGAAAGCTGTAATCGAAGCTGTAAATGCACGCTACAAGGTCCCACGCGACTGTCAGGAACTGGCCCTACTGGTCGGTGAATTCCACAGTCACGCACAGCGGGTGCTGGAGCTTGGCGCTGCAGAGCTGTTCGACCTGCTGCAGCACTTCGACATCCACCGCCGCCCCGAGCGCTTCGAGCAGTTCATTGCAGCCTGCGAGATGATCGCCTGCACATATCCCACCCCAGGACAGGACGAACATCCGCAAAGCGCCTGGCTGCGCGCTGCCGCAGACGCCGTCCGCACTGTGGGAGCGAAAACGCTGATCGCGCAGGGCTACAAGGGAGCGGAACTGGGAGAAGCCCTGAAACGCGAGCGATTCAAGGCCATCGAGGACCTTGTCGCCAACCCGCATTGAACGCAGGTTCGCGAGCGTGGCAGCGGACGGTCATGTAGGGTGGATCACGCTTTACCGATCCACGGGGTGGCCATCCACCGAGCGGAGCCACGGTGGATGTAAAAGGCGACATCCACCCTTGTATCGACTCAGCAGCTCTTGGGGCGTCAGTTCGGTCTCTCGCCAGCGAAAGGCTGTCGGCCACAGTTGCTGCTCGATTCGTGCGGCCTGCCAAAGCTCGTCAAACGTCTGGCCGGCCAGCGGATGACAAACCTCGGGCGCCAGCAGGGCCAGTGGCCAGAGGACGAAGGCATTCCTCAACGTCTCCGGACGCGGCAGTTCCAGGCCATGGAAATTGCCGACCAGATCGGCATACATCAGCACGTCGATATCCAGCGGCAAACCCTTGCGGTCAGGCGCATAGCGGCCATTGTCCGCCTCGATGAACTTGAGCCGGCGATCCAGCTCCATCAGGGGCAGCTCGGTCGTGCCAGCCACTGTCAGATTGAAAAAGTTGTCGCCCTTGTAGCCTACCGCATGGCTTTCGAAGACCGGTGAGCAGCGCATGTTTCCCAGCAACTGGCTCAACGCATCGAGGCCGGCGGTCAGATTGCGCTCGCGTTCGACATTACTGCCGAGCCCGAGCAATACGGGTATCAGCGACATCCGCGCTCGATCTCCACGCCCAGCGCCGTAGCGCGGGCATTGACGCCCGGTTTGGTTACCCGCAACCGCAACCAAGGGATCGCGAAGCGCGTCATCAGGGTCGCAGCCAGGCGCTCGGCGAACGTCTCGACCAGCTCGAAGCGGGCTGCCTGCGCAAACTGGTCGATGACACCCGCCACTTCGGCGTAATCAAGCGCCTTTGCGAGTTCGTCATTCTCGGCAGCAGGACGAATGTCCCAGCCAAGGGTCAGGTCCAGCCGCAGGCACTGGCGAATACCGCGTTCCCAGTCATAGGCGCCGATCAGCGTATCCACTTGCAACCCTTCGATGAAAACTGTATCCACGCAACTCACTCCACGGCACGACAAGGTTCATCCTGCGTCGCTGGCAGCGATCATCGAAAAACACGGGCCATGCCGTTTTTTTAACGAAGTATTGCCAACGCAGGTAGTTTTACAGCGCCCTGTTAGACTTTGGGACCCCTGCCCCGGATGTAATTTCATGTTCTGGCAACTGACACTGCTCGCTTATCTGATCGGTTCACTGTCATTTGCCATTCTACTCAGCCGTCTGGTGGGCGCACCCGACCCACGTGCGAGTGGCTCCGGCAACCCAGGCGCGACCAACATGCTGCGGCTGGCCGGCAAGCGCCTGGCGATTGCCACGCTATGCGGCGACCTGCTCAAGGGCCTGCTGCCCGTGCTGCTCGCCGCAGCCCTGGAATTACCGATCGAGCAGCAAAGCTGGATTGCACTGGCAGCCGTGCTTGGCCACCTGTATCCGCTGTATTTCCGCTTTCGCGGCGGCAAGGGCGTGGCCACTGCGGCAGGCGCCCTGCTAGGACTCTATCCACCCGCCGCGCTGCTCGCACTGGCCGCCTGGCTACTGGTATTCAAACTCTCCCGCACCAGTTCCCTGGCCGCGCTGGCCGCGTTGCCGCTGTGCCTGCCACTACTTGCGTGGCAACGCCCCGACAGCCTGCTGCCGATGGCCTTGCTGGCCGGCCTGATCATCTGGCGGCATCGCGGCAACCTGCGCAACCTGATTGCCGGACGCGAACGGCACTTCTGAGGACACCTGAACGACGCAACCTGCGCTTACACCCCGCAGCCGGGGAGACTTTCCATCGGCCAGCGCGCCTGCACCTTGATCGCCAGGTCTTCATGCTGACCGGCGAGCAGGCGCTGACATCCGGCATAGGCGATCATCGCGCCGTTGTCCGTGCAGAAGCGTGGTCGCGCATAGAACACCTGCCCTTTGAGTTCGGCGAGCATGCCTTCGAGACTGTGCCGCAGGGCCTGATTGGCGCTCACGCCACCGGCGATCACCAAGGTGTTGAGGCCCGTCTGCTGCAAGGCGCGGCGGCATTTGATCGTCAACGTATCGACCACCGCCTGCTGGAAGGCCAGGGCGATGTCACAGCGCGTCTGCTCGCCCTCATCGCCGGCAGCGCGACAGCGTTGCCAGGTGGTGAGGGTGGAGGTCTTGAGGCCGCTGAAGCTGAAATCCAGCCCTGGACGATCAGTCATCGGGCGCGGGAATACAAAGCGTCCCGGCGTGCCGCGCTCGGCCAGCGCAGCGATTTCAGGGCCGCCGGGATAGCGCAGCCCCATCAGCTTGGCCGTTTTGTCGAAGGCTTCACCAGCCGCATCGTCCACCGACTCACCCAGCAACTCATAGCGACCGATGCCGTCGACCCGCACCAGCTGCGTATGGCCCCCGGAAACCAGCAAGGCGACGAACGGAAACGCCGGGGGCCGCTCTTCGAGCATGGGCGCCAGCAGATGACCTTCCATATGATGCACACCAATCGCCGGCACGCCCCAGGCAAAGGCCATCGCCTGAGCACAGGAGGCGCCCACCAGCAAGGCACCCACCAGACCAGGGCCGGCTGTATAAGCCACTGCATCGATCTGGCTCGAATCGCGCCCGGCCTCATCCAGCACCTGACGAATCAGCGGCAGCATGCGCTTGACGTGATCGCGCGACGCCAGCTCGGGCACAACGCCGCCGTACACACGGTGCAGGTCGATCTGACTGAACAGCGCATCGGCCAGCAGCCCCTGTTCGCTGTCATACAGCGCGACACCGGTTTCGTCGCATGAAGTTTCCAGCCCCAGCACCAGCATGGGTGTGTAACCTTTAGAGAAGCGAATGAAGCCGCGCATGATAATCGCCGCAGTGCCACAGGGGCCAGGACTCTGATGCTTTTTCGCTCAACGCCCTTTGCATTCCTCGCAGCAAGGCGTTAACATCCGCAACCCTTAAAACCAGCGTGCTCGCGATATTTGCCGAAGCGCGTTGTAACCGGTAAACAAGTGAAGGTACGTCCTGGATGCCCAACGTTAAAGTCAAAGAGAACGAACCATTCGACGTAGCTCTGCGTCGCTTCAAGCGTTCTTGCGAAAAGGCCGGTGTTCTGGCCGAAGTCCGCAGCCGCGAGTTCTACGAGAAGCCTACTGCCGAGCGCAAGCGTAAAGCTGCTGCCGCAGTCAAGCGTCACGCCAAGAAAGTGCAGCGCGAACAGCGCCGCAGCGTTCGCCTGTACTGATCCCGGTACAGCGAAGCTGCTTCAAGCCCGGCGAATGCCGGGCTTTGCATTTGCGCTGAAAAAGACTCCGCTTCGCCAGCTGGCGAATGGGCGGAGTTTTTTCATTTCCGCGCCATTCATTGCGAGCGTACTCTAAAGCCCTTATGGCCGGCCTGATCCCACAGTCCTTCATTGATGACCTGCTCAACCGCTCCGATATCGTCGAAGTGGTGAGTTCGCGTATTCAACTGAAAAAAGCCGGAAAGAACTACACCGCCTGCTGCCCATTCCACAAGGAAAAAACCCCCTCGTTCAGCGTCAGCCCCGACAAGCAGTTCTATTACTGCTTCGGCTGCGGCGCAGGTGGCAATGCCCTTGGCTTCATCATGGACCACGACAGCCTGGACTTTCCCCAGGCCGTCGAGGATCTGGCCAAGCGCGCCGGCATGGAAGTGCCCCGCGAGGAAAGCGGCCCCGGTCGCAAACCCCGGCAGCCGGTCGACTCGCCGCTTTATCCGCTGCTCGATGCCGCCGCCGACTATTACCGTCAGGCACTGAAGAGCCACCCCGCGCGCAAGGCTGCCGTGGAATACCTCAAGAGCCGCGGCCTGTCGGGGGTGATCGCCCGCGACTTCAGCCTGGGCTTCGCCCCGCCCGGCTGGGACAACCTGATCAAGCATTTGGGCGGCGACAGCCTGCAGCACAAAGCCATGCTCGACGCCGGCCTGCTGATCGAGAATGCGGAAACCGGACGCAGCTACGACCGCTTTCGCGACCGCGTGATGTTTCCCATCCGCGACAGCCGCGGTCGCATCATCGCCTTTGGCGGGCGAGTGCTGGGCGACGACAAACCCAAGTATCTCAACTCGCCGGAGACCCCGGTGTTCCACAAGGGCCAGGAGCTCTACGGCCTCTACGAGGCGCGCAAGTCCAACCGCGACCTTGACGAAATCATGGTCGTGGAAGGCTATATGGACGTCATCGCCCTGGCCCAGCAAGGCCTGCGCAACGCCGTCGCGACACTCGGCACCGCCACCAGCGATGAGCACCTCAAGCGCCTGTTCCGCGTCGTCCCCAGCGTACTGTTCTGCTTCGACGGCGACGCTGCTGGCCGCAAGGCAGCCTGGCGCGCACTGGAATCGACACTGCCCAACCTCCAGGACGGCAAGCGCGCGCGCTTTCTGTTCCTGCCCGAAGGCGAAGACCCGGACAGCCTGGTTCGCCGCGAGGGCACCGATGCCTTCCTCGCCCGCATCCAGCAGCAGGCACAGCCGCTCGCCGACTATTTCTTCCAGCAGCTCAGCGAAGAAGCCGATCCGCGCTCGCTGGAAGGCAAGGCCCACCTGGCAACGCTGGCGGCACCGCTCATCGAAAAGATTCCCGGCGTAAACCTGCGCACCCTGATGCGTCAGCGCCTGGGCGAAATCACCGGCCTGCACGGCGACGCACTGCAGCAAATGACCGCCGCCGCGCCAACTGCAGCGCCCCACTACGATGACAACGCCTATTACGACGCCAGTACCGGCCACGAGGAAGACGCCTACTACGCGCCGCAGGAACCCGCCCAACCCAGGCGCAGCGACAAGAAAGATTGGAAAAAGGACTGGAAAAAACCCGGCCAGCGACCAGACTTCAAGGCACGAGGCCCTCGCACCCCAACCAGCGTCGAACCGCCGGCACTGACCACCCTGCGCACACTGCTGCATCACCCTGAGCTGGCGCAGAAAGTCGAAGATGCCAGCAATTTTGCCGCAGAAGATGACACCTACGCCCAACTGCTGGTCGCCCTGCTCGGCACCCTGCAAAAGAATCCAAAGCTGCGCAGCCTGCAATTGATCGCACGCTGGCACGGCACCGACCAGGGCCGTCTTTTACGCGCCCTGGCGGAGAAAGAATGGCTGATCTCGGCCGATAACCTTGAACAGCAATTTTTCGACACCATAACTACCCTGGCCTCCAGACAACGCGAACGCAGCCTCGAAATACTGCTCCGCAAGGCCCGCCAGGGCGAACTCAGCGCAGAGGAAAAAGATCAGCTGCGCAACCTTTTGAATCGCAACGCAACACCCGCTAAAGAGCTCCTCTGAAACGTAGGCGAGGCAGGCAGGACCAGGAAAAAACAGGTGAGACACGTAGCGCAGCGAACTAACAGCCGCAGGCTGGCCCGCAGGGTGAGCGCAGCGAATCACGCAAAGCTTAGTGGTGTAAATAAGCCGTCCAAGCCTGTTTTTAACGCAGTATTGCCAACGCAGATCGTTTGAGAGGCGCCCTGAATCGACCTCAACTGGCGCGTGAGGTCCCTGCTCGGCTATAATGCTCAGCTTGTTTTCAGCCCGCCAGAACCGTCAGTGGATAGGGTTATATGTCCGGAAAAGCGCAACAGCAGTCTCGTCTCAAAGAATTGATCCAGCGTGGCCGTGAGCAGGGTTACCTGACTTATGCTGAGGTCAATGACCACCTGCCGGAGGATATTTCCGACCCGGAACAGGTGGAAGATATCATCCGCATGATCAACGACATGGGTATCAATGTATTCGAGGTCGCCCCGGATGCCGATGCCCTGTTGCTGGCCGAAGCCGATACCGATGAAGCCGCTGCCGAAGAGGCCGCCGCGGCTCTCGCTGCCGTCGAAACGGACATTGGCCGCACAACCGACCCGGTGCGCATGTACATGCGTGAAATGGGCACGGTCGAGTTGCTGACCCGCGAAGGCGAGATCGAAATCGCTAAACGCATCGAGGAAGGCATCCGCGAAGTCATGAGCGCCATCGCTCATTTCCCCGGAACCGTCGACAGCATTCTCGCCGATTACGACCGCGTCACCACCGAAGGTGGCCGTCTGTCCGACATCCTGAGCGGCTATATCGACCCTGATGACGACGGCGCTGCCGGGCCTCAACAGGAAGTCGAGCCAGTCGTACCCGCAGCTGCAGCCAAGCCTGCAGCCGACGGCAAGGATGACGAAGAGGAAGACGACGCCGACACCGAAGAGGAAGAAGGCGATGGCGGTCCGGATCCGGAAGTCGCCCGCGTGCGCTTCGGCGCCGTTGCCGACCAGCTGGAAGTCGCCAAGAAAGCCCTGAAAAAGCATGGCCGTGCCAGCAAGCAGGCAGTCGAAGCCCTGCAGGAGCTGGCCATCCTGTTCATGCCGATCAAGCTCATTCCCAAGCAGTACGATGCGCTGGTGCTGCGCGTGCGCGACGCCCTGAGCCAGGTGCGTGCGCAGGAACGCGCCATCATGCAGCTCTGTGTGCGTGACGCCCGCATGCCACGCGCCGACTTCCTGCGCCAGTTCCCCAACCATGAGACCGACCTTGACTGGGCCGAGCAACTGGCGGGCGGCAAGAGCAAATATGCCGAAGCCATCGGCGCACGCAAGGAAGACATTCAGCGCTGCCAGCAGAAGCTGATCGCCCTTGAAGAAGAATGCGTACTGGCCATTGCCGACATCAAGGACATCAACCGTCGCATGTCCATCGGCGAAGCCAAGGCTCGCCGGGCGAAGAAAGAGATGGTCGAGGCCAACCTGCGCCTAGTGATCTCCATCGCCAAGAAGTACACCAACCGCGGCCTGCAATTCCTCGACCTGATTCAGGAAGGCAACATCGGCCTGATGAAGGCAGTGGACAAGTTCGAATACCGCCGCGGTTACAAGTTCTCGACCTACGCCACCTGGTGGATTCGCCAGGCGATCACTCGCTCCATTGCCGACCAGGCGCGGACCATCCGCATCCCGGTGCACATGATCGAGACGATCAACAAGCTCAACCGCATCTCCCGTCAGATGCTGCAGGAAATGGGTCGTGAACCCACACCCGAAGAGCTTGGCGAGCGCATGGAAATGCCCGAGGACAAGATCCGCAAGGTGCTGAAGATCGCCAAAGAGCCGATCTCCATGGAAACCCCCATCGGTGACGACGAAGACTCGCACCTGGGCGACTTCATTGAAGACTCCGCCATGCAATCGCCGATCGACGTGGCGACTGTGGAAAGCCTCAAGGAAGCCACCCGGGACGTCCTCTCCGGCCTTACCGCACGGGAAGCCAAAGTCCTGCGCATGCGCTTCGGCATCGACATGAACACCGACCACACCCTTGAGGAAGTCGGCAAGCAGTTCGATGTCACCCGCGAGCGTATTCGCCAGATCGAAGCCAAGGCACTGCGCAAGCTGCGCCACCCGACGAGAAGCGAGCACCTTCGCTCCTTCCTCGACGAGTAACCCAAAACCCCCGGCCCAAACCGGGGGTTTTGCTTTGCACTACACAAAGCAGCCATCCTGCACAGCTTCGCTTGGCGCACCCGCAACACCCCCGGTATAATCCGCCGGCCTCTGAGGGCCTATAGCTCAGTTGGTTAGAGCAGAGGACTCATAATCCTTTGGTCCACGGTTCGAGTCCGTGTGGGCCCACCATCTTCAAAGCCGCGCACTGCGCGGCTTTTTAGTTTTCGCAACGCAACGGTGCGAAACAGTCCTATAGTCCAAAGGTACAAATTCGGTACAGTGCCGGCGCATCCGCACGCCTTTGGAGCTCAAAACATGGCCACGATTGTCAAAACCGAAGCCGGTACTTGGAAAGCCCTGGTACGCAAAGCCGGCTGGCCTACCAACACCAAAACCTTCCGCACCAAACGGGATGCAGAAGACTGGGCACGCCGCACTGAAGACGAAATGGTTAGAGGCGTTTACATCCAGCGAAGCGGCTCCAAGCGCATGACACTGGAGAAGGCCCTTGAGCGCTATTTGGCCGAGGTTACGCCCAGCAAGAAACCCACCACGCGCAAGGCTGAAGCCACCAAGGCCAAGCAGCTGATCCAGCACTTGGGCAAATACTCCCTGGCTGCCCTCTCCTCCGAGATCATCGCCAACTACCGCGACACCCGCCTCGGCACGCTAAGCAAGCGTGGCACACCCACCAGTAATAATACGGTGCGCCTGGAACTTGCCCTGCTCAGCCACCTATTCACCGTTGCGATTCAGGAATGGGGCCTGGGGCTGACCTTCAACCCCGTACTGAATATCCGCAAACCAAGCCCTGGGGATGGCCGCGACCGCAGACTGAGCGCCGACGAGGAAAGACGCTTGCTCGCCGCCGTGAACAACCACAGCAACCCTATGCTGGGCTGGATCGTTCGCATTGCCCTGGAAACGGGCATGCGCTCGTCAGAAATCACCGGACTACGCTGCCACCAGGTCGACCTGAAAAAGCGCGTGGTGCGCCTCGCAGATACCAAGAACGACAGCGCACGAACAGTCCCCCTTACCAAGCTGGCCACCGAGACCTTCAAAACTGCGCTGGAGAACCCCACTCGCCCAAATGACTGCAATTTGGTGTTCTTTGGCGAACCGGGGAAGGACGAGAAGCGACGCCCCTATGCCTTCACTAAGACCTGGGGACTGCTAAAGAAGAACCTCGGCATGCCCGATCTACGATTCCACGACCTGCGACATGAGGCGGTTAGCCGGCTGGTCGAGGGCGGTCTATCCGACCAAGAGGTATCCGCTATCAGCGGGCATAAGTCGATGCAGATGCTAAAGCGCTACACGCATCTGCGGGCTGAGGATCTAGTCAGCAAGTTGGATCAGCTGGAAAATAGACACCCATAAGCGTGCTCCAGTGAAGCCTTATAAACCGCCCACCAGGGGCTCCAGCAATTTTTATCCCAGCTGAAAATCCGCTGGAATAAAAGCCGCTAGCACTAAAGATTTCCTGCTCGCATAAGGCGAACTAGTCCATCTACAGTGTCTTTCATGAGCCCAACCTCCTTAGCAATAGCCGCGATAGATGATCCTGATTCACTCTGCAAGGCAGCTCGAATCTCACCGAGAACCCTTGCTGAAATCCTTGCCTCGCCTGTTCTGATATCAAGCTCCATGCCCGCGTGACGTGCGCTTAACAGCTGATCAAGACTCTTCCTAGCTTTTGATACTGCCTGCCGAGAAATACCCAGACGCCTAGCTATTTCAGACTGGGTGAGTCCCTCCGCAAGCATTAAACCTACCTTTTCACGCAACCCTGGAAAGGCTTTACTAGGAAGCGCATTTGCATGTAGCCGAGAATGCACTTGGTCGTATGCTGTTTTCCGAACCTCCTGCTCATCAAAGCCTGTATGAATACTAAAGCTGAGCGGGTAGTCAGCGTTATGCCACTCCCCCTTTGCCAAGGATTTAATGTGGTTTTGGAACGCAGATTTGTAGCGAAGATCGGCATGATATTTAGATGAACCTGGCTTATGAATAGAGCAGTAACGCTGACTTAGATTCCCGGAAAAAATTCGCTCGGCCTTGAACTGATCAAATATTCGTTTGATCTCTGTAGCCTCTGCACTCGAGATCTTTGCAATTTTCGACGGAAGTTGCCGACCCACTTTCAGCATCCAAGCCTGGTTCCACCTTAAGTCCTTTCCATCTTCACCAATGCTACTCGTACCAAGCACTGCTCTAACCGCTTGCCGCTCTTTAGCATCGATTTCGTCCAGCTTTTTAGATCTGATGCTCTCTCGCCAACAGAGCTCACAGTACGAAGTGTCCTGCGGACGGGTGCGGTCATCTATCAGTGCATCCAAATCCCAGAGCGCCTTAGTGAGTTTTGGCCTGAAGCTCCTGAACAACCAGAACAGGTTACGAACCGATTCAAGAGTACCGAATAGAGCATCAGCCTCAGGAAGCAGTACACCTGAGGGACTAAACAGACTGCCTATAGCTAATTCTAAATTTGAATCCCAGCGCGCCAGGTTTAGAAGCTGCCAGTCGATCTCGGGCATGTTTTCTGGTTTTAAGTCCAAAAAATCATTCGCCGCAATCTCTACATCCAGCGTGGTATCACCATCCTCCGACGGAGCAATAAAAGGGGTCACCCAGGAAAGCGGTGGCCGCTGCGCCATCTCCGACAACGGAACTCCCGCCAGCAACTTCCTTGGCAGCTCGCTGCTACAGCGTTCAATGCATTCCTTAAAAATATCATCTAAGTGCTCCCGAACTAAAGGCCAGATTGGATAACGCCTAGATGTCAGACTGGAAGATACTGAAATACCCGAAATGACCGCCTTAAGGCCCAAATCGAAATCAGAAGGGCAGCTCGGATCGCTGGCGAACAAATTCAGGCAATGGCGTATGTAGTCGGCGCGATTCATGTCAACCTAAAAGTTAAAATCTCTCCACTCACTCTAACCGTAGTTACTCGTATTGTTCCACCTACTTTACGCAAAGCAGGTGGAACCATGACTACCGAAGAACTAATCCTGAACAGCAATGGTGGCTCTCCTCTCCTTTCACTATCACAGGTAGCAGAGATTCTTCATCGCAGCCCGGAAGGCCTACGCATTACCCTTTCCGGCGACAATGAAATTGCTCGCAATCTAAAACCATGCAGAATCAAGATTGGCCGCCGCGTTTACTTTCGCGTCTCCGGCGTCGCTCGCTTTATTGACGAAGCTTAAGAGCTTTTCGTGTCCACCTTGGCCGCTCTGTCAAGATTGGAAAAATCAGTTTCCAATCGATCGCCTATCCGACCAGTAGCACAGCCCGCTGCTTATCTGCCTGACGTCCAACTGCCAAGCTGGTCAGATGAAGTGAGGGGCGTGCCCAATATCACTTTGCGCTCAGCGATCTTTAGCTCCAGCAGATCCAGCTGCCACACGTATTTGCAACGCGCCGAAATTTATAGCCAACGCCCAACACAGATTCGATATACCGGGCCACGATTAGATCAAGGCGACCTTGATGTTTGGATCGCGCTACTACATATCGCGCGTCGAAAAAAGATGGGGAAATCCTTCAAGACCAGTGCGTACGAGCTTCTGAAACAACAAGGCAAGACCGACGCCGGCAACAACAGGAAAACGCTCTACAAGCGGCTTTTCCGCCTCGCCGCTGCCACACTTGAGATAAGCGCAACACGATATTCATACACCGGTGGTCTAGTTGATTCGATCTACAGGGACGAAATCACGCACGAGCTGGTCATCTTCCTTAACCCCGAACTAAGCAAGCTGTTTGGGCCAAACGAATTCACCCTCGTTGACTGGTCTATTCGTCGAAGCCTGAACTCCAAGCCGCTTGCTCAGTGGCTGCACGGATTCTTATCCAGCCACGCCGAACCGATCCCTGTGTCCGTGGACACAATTATGCTGATGGCGGGCAGCCTTGACGCATCACCTTCTAGCCGAGAGCAGAACCTCCGCAGAGCACTGCGCGCCTTGCAGCTCGCCAGCAACCTGCATGAGCAACACTTTAGCTACGAGATTTGTGGCGGCTTCCTACACATTAAGAGAACACCGAGCAACAGCCAGTCCCGGCACTTGGGAAGAAAGCAATGCAAAGCCAAGCGGACCCAAAAAAAGTAGATACCGTACTGTCGGCTAGAAAGTACCGTACCGTTGACTAGGCAATACCGTACTGTTGGCTAGGAATTCCCGTACTGTTGGCTAGAAAATACCGTACTGTTGGCTAAGTTATCCACAGGCCGATTCCTCTGCAGTCCGCGTCGTTGCTGGCTCTTAACTTGAGAACGCAGCGCCTTAATCTATTTAATCATTCTAATCTGTTAACCCGTGATGAAGACCCGAAAGGTCGACGGGATGCCATTCGGCCTCAAAAAGCCCAACAGGGAGGCTGCGATGACGACCAACACGCGCTGGACGCAACCAATGCCGCCACTGCTTGGTGCGCTCGCTTGCCCGGCCATGACACCGGTGTGTGCTGATCTGGAACGGCGAAGGCTATGGCTGGAAGAACACTCAGAGACGCTGCGCACGAACGCCCCTGGAGCGCAGGCCGTTGATACTGAGGGAAACGTCTACTGGGCAGAAGGTGAGCGCCCGCGCTTGGGTAGCCATAGGATTAACCCGAGGAATTGAGCCAATGAACGTCGTGCTTACTAATCTATCCGCTTCAGAGCGCCCAGAAGCGCCATGCACGAGCTGCAGGCGAGGAATCTGGCACGTACGTAGCGCCCACGCCTCCAAACATGCTCTAGCAGCCTTCTGCGGCCTCCTGGGCCGGCAGGCCTATAGCAGCCACGACAATAGCAAGACTGTTCAAACCTGTGCTGCCTATGAGCCGGACGGCGAATAGTTCAGCAAAGGTGATCGGTAGAACCTCGTTTACAGCCGGAATCCTTCCGTTTTAGCCCGCGTCGCCCCTGGTCAGAGGCGGCCATCACTGCTGTGCCGCGAAGCGCCGCAGCACTGACGGGTGCCCAACAAGCGAAGCGCGTTAGTGATGGCCTAGTCACTAATCCAGCCCAGGCGGCCTTCCAGTCGCTGTGCGCCCTGCGAACACCAGGTTTCTGCCTTGACACTGCGCAAGGGCTGCTTCGCTTCTTCATGCCGCAGCCTTCGCCCTGCGCGTTTCACTTGCGGGTAACCATTTCAGGAACCTGTTGCCGTAGTGGTGCCGAGAGATGGCCGAATTCGCGCACTTCGTTGAGTAGGTCGGAGAAGTAGCGCTTACTCATTTTCATGCCGTCCTGCTCAAACGCTGCGAGGATTTCGTCCTGTGGCACGCCTGCGGCCACCAGCTCCAGAATCTGCTTTAGATTCCGCTGAAAATAAGCGCGTTTATGGCCGAAATACCGGCCTGTTTCTAGCTGCGCCCGGTACTTTTCCAGCACCGCCAGAAGATGTGGATTTGCCATGATTTAAACCTGATCGCTGTTAACCCTACAGAAGAACTACAGTAGACATACAATAGCACCACAAAAGAACAGTAAAGAAATACAAATGCATAATGGAGAACTACAACAGCGCTACATAAGCAATACAAGAGCCGTACAGAAGTACAAACAAGGAACAGAGGCTTTTTTATCCAGAGGCACGTTATGGAATGTATACATTCCCGCGCCAAAGGAGGCCCTTTGAAACCCTGAGCAACCCGCCTCTACGAGTCGAACAACAGGCGGTGGCGTACAATTCAATAAGGATCGAGTAGCTATAATGGGCACCTAACTCTTCCTCACCTTTAGTCTCGTGAGGCCCAGCGACACTTTATGACTGCAAGCTGAGACCGCGGTCAGCCATGCCAATAGCCGTTGTTGCAAAAGGAACTCGCGAAATGCCGATGCACAACCCGCCTCACCCTGGCGAAGCGTTACGCGAAGACGTGCTGCCGGCCTTGGGTATGACGGAAGCAGAGTTCGCTAAACACCTCGAATATCCTGTCGAGCGACTTGCTGCCGTACTGAGCTGCTGCAATCCGATCAACACCGACCTAGCTCAATGTTTGGAGCTGGCCGGACTGGGTAAGGCCAGTCTCTGGCTGGCTGAGCAGGCCGCTTACGACTTTTGGCTGTCACATCAGCAGTACTGAAATCGGGGACGTCTCCGTGCTAGTTACAGAAGGCGAAATTGTCGCACTGGAAAAAGCAGAACTAGTCTCAGCTGAGGAATTGGTATCACGCATCTGCATTTTCGCGGACGCGAAAAAATATGACTGCCAAGTCACTCCGTCATTTTCGCGGGCGCGAAAAAACTAAATCTGAAGCCTCGGGCCGACATAGACACCTGACAACCTCGCCCGGTCAAAACTAAATACGTGGGCATGCGGACTTTCACCGCATCGGCCTACAAGCGGCATCTGATGATCGGGCTTGCCTTCAGCTAGCAAAATCCGGCCACCACAGAATGGGCAGTCACTTGAGAAGCGCACGAACCTTGTCCAAGGTCTCTTCGCATCGTCACGGTACATTTCGAGTTCGGCAGAATCCTCCTTTAGTGAAAGCAACGGAGCCGGTGCCTTTACGACTCGGTTGTCCACCAGCTCAAGCCAGGGCTGATGCACGTCGCGCCATATGAACCGAGCCAAGAAGACCACGAAAACGCTGATTGCTAGCTGCCGTAAGGTGAGTGCCTGATCAATCGCAGATAAACCCCATAGAGATGCCACAATCCATAGCGACAAGAACCCCATACCAAGCAGCACAGTGACCAGCAGCATCACGCCGCGCCAACTACGGTTCTCCAGAACCCCTTTGCGGAAAATCAGCCTTAAAAACAGTGCCGGCTGTACTTCGCCATTTTCTGTTCTGGTGTAAACGATCTGCTGATGTACCTGCCCTGCTAGCGAGCCGCCATCACTGGTTTCAACCGGCCGAGTTGCGAGCCAATAGATCCGCTGATTACCTGCTCCGCCCTTCGCTTCACTGCTGGCAATCACCGGCAAATGCTTCAAGCCCATTTGCTCCGCGCGGCGACGAATCGAGTTCATTCGGGCGTCCAGGAATGTTTCCAACGTGGAGGTTGATAGCCAGCGCGCAGGATCGCGGCCGGCTGCCTTCACCTTCGGATCGCATATTTCCAACAAGGTCGCGCGGTCAAACGTCTGAGGGTCCTGATTGCCCTTTTCCATCGCGTTAATGCTGGCCTCCAGCAAAACTCGAATCACCTTGTAGGCCTTTACATCGGGTGCAGGCGACTGCCGCAGTTCCTCATCCAGACAACGCATCACTTCCAGCACAACCCCTCCCGAGGCCACGTAAATAAAGGGGCCCAAGCATCTCCATGAACCCTCCCGAACCCTTTATGCAGGGTTCGGGGGAGGTTTTAATCTGCTCGAATCATGACTCTTGAAGCCGTCTTAACACCAGAGGCTTACCCCATGAGCATGTTCGTTGCACTCGACCCAAACGGCCAACTAATCACCATTAAAACCGCCCTGCGCGGGCTCGCCTGCAATTGCACCTGCATATGTTGCGGTGAGCCGGTAGTCGCTCGCAAAGGTCTGATTCGTGAGCATCACTTCTCCCACCACTCGAACAAGGAAAGCTGCTTCATCCAGCGCGAAAGCCTGCTGCACCTGTACGCCAAAGAAGTCATCCGCAATCAGCTCGGCCTGCAACTGCCCCCAATGCCAGGCACTTGGCCGGAGAGCGAAGATCAAACCAGCTGGTGGGATTTCGAACGGGTGGATGAGGAAGTCCCACAGCACGGATTTCAACCAGACCTGGTCGCCCACCTGCGAGATGGCAGCCAGCTATTCATCGAAATCGCAGTCACCTCGTTTATTGGCGAGGAAAAGCTGGAGCGGATCAAAACCGTCGGCATTAGTACCGTCGAAATTGACCTCAGCGAACTGCTGTTCAGCAAGCAGCCCATTCCCTCGGAGGAGGTGAAAGTCCATATCCTGGAGCAGACACGCAACAAATCCTGGATCTATCCCGAGCCACCACCAATTCCATTGCTACCGGCAATTGATTGGCAATCCATTCCGAGCAACCCTCCTGTGGCCGAACCTGAAGCCAAATGCATTGAGCACCGATACACGATCATGAGCATGTGGGTGTCTGCCCGGATACTACCTACCGGCTCAGTTGCCGTGCGCTCCTGGTCATTCAACCCGCAGATCGCTGAACTGCTTAAGTCCTGGCATAACGAGTTGGGCGGCGAGTACAACCCCAAGTTCAGGAACTGGATCTACTACCCACGATATTGCGAAGAGGTGCTAAACCGCCTACAGCAAATGGACGAGCAGCCCTGAGCAAAGCGGCATCGCAAACTGCGCTCAGTTCCACGGCATTGTGATGCCATCGCCCTCCTCTGATCTTTTGATGGCTGCCCCAGCCAAAGCACAGATGGTAGGAGGCAAACCATAGCGCGCTATGGGAAAATGCAGCGCTAAACGCCTGACTGGTGTGTTGCCGGTCTCGCCAAGAGGTTTTCACTGATGTCTTCATTGTCGAGCATGGCTACACCATTGCCGTACTGTCCGATTAGCGCCGCTAGTGAGGCGCTTGCATCTGATGGTGGCCATGAGGCACGAGGGGCGATTTTTACTCGCTCGGAGGTTGTAGAGTTCATTCTCGACCTGGCTGGGTACACCGTAGACCAGCCACTTCATAGAATGCGTGTCTTAGAACCGTCATTTGGCGGTGGGGATTTTTTACTGCCTTTGATCCGCCGGCTGCTGGCCGCTTGGCGTACCTACGAGCCTGATGGCGATGCGCTTAGCGACCTAGCTAATGCTATTCGGGCAGTCGAGTTGCACCGCGAGACTTACACTTCGGCCTGTAGAGCAGTCATTGAACTGCTTATACGAGAGGGTCTGAGGCGTGATACGGCAACCGAGCTTGCTGACCGCTGGCTGTCCCAAGGTGACTTCCTGCTAACTACGGTGGATGGGCATTTCGATTTCGTAGTCGGGAATCCGCCTTACGTACGCCAGGAGCTTATTCCTGCGCCGCTGCTAGCTGAGTACCGGCGACGGTATACGACCCTGTATGACCGGGCGGACTTGTATATCCCGTTCATTGAACGCTCCTTGTCGCTACTATCGAACGCTGGTTGCCTGAGCTTCATTTGTGCCGATCGCTGGATGAAGAACCGCTACGGCGGGCCACTCAGAGGGCTAGTGGCAAAGCACTTTCATCTAAAGATTTACGTCGACATGACTGATACGCAGGCATTTCTCTCGGATGTAATCGCTTACCCCGCCATCACAGTTATCAGTCGTGAAAAACCAAGTACAACCCGTGTTGCACACAGCCCTGATATCGACATTGCCTATCTAAAAGCTCTGGCTGGAAATCTCCTTGTGAAGTCCTTGTCGAATGAAGCGACATCGGTGAGAGAGGTCGCCTGTGTGGCTAATGGCTCAGAGCCTTGGCTGCTGGAGTCGCCAGATCAAATGGCCCTGATTCGCCGCCTTGAGCAACAGTTTCCAAGCTTGGAAGAGACTGGCTGTAAAGTCGGAATTGGCGTTGCTACCGGTGCTGACAAAGCTTTTATCGGAGATTTTGCGACGCTTGATGTCGAGCCTGATCGCAAGGTTCCACTAGTCACGACCAGGGACATCATGTCAGGTGAGGTTGTGTGGCGCGGCCAGGGGGTCATTAACCCATTCAAAGATACTGGTGGCTTGGTGGATCTGCATGACTACCCACGACTGAGGCGCTACCTGGAAGAACGCCGCGAGACCATCGCAGGACGCCACTGTGCAAAGAAGTCTCCCACTGGCTGGTATCGCACGATTGACCGAATCACCCCATCGCTTGCCTCTAGGCCGAAACTGCTGATTCCCGACATCAAAGGTGAGGCGCATGTTGTTTTCGAGAATGGTCAACTTTACCCCCACCACAACCTATACGTAGTCACTTCTGACACCTGGGATTTGCGAGCACTTCAGGCTGTGTTGCTCTCTACGGTTACCCGACTTTTCGTGGCGACATACTCGACGAAGATGAGGGGCGGTTTTCTTCGCTTCCAAGCGCAATACCTTCGAAGAATACGTATTCCTCAATGGTCTGATGTACCAGAAGCACTACGAACCGAGCTAACTGACGCTGCAAAGAAACTGGACGTAGCTGCCTGCAATCAAGCCGTGTTCAAGCTCTATCAGCTAAATGAAGAAGAAATAAATGCCATAGGAGGCAATGGAAAATAGATGGCCCTGGATCTCGTCGACTACGAAAACAAAGCTCGCCAAGCTGTTATGGCTTTTTGGGGCAATCGGTGCGGATTCCACGCCATTCGGACACTCAGCCCACGCTGATCCGGACACCTGTT